>Ga0233420_10000001_pt1 | contig 269072 bp, 194 predicted proteins | sample Watercolumn_Mata_4_FD_183009 | JGI IMG/M metagenome (GOLD analysis project Ga0233420, IMG submission 183009) | Freshwater microbial communities from Lake Matano, South Sulawesi, Indonesia - Watercolumn_Matano_2014_102_MG | ecosystem: Environmental > Aquatic > Freshwater > Lake | place...
CAGTAATTAACCAGCGGCTTGCCTTCTTGCGACTGGTCTAAAATTACATTTTTAAGGCGGGTATACTCCAGGAAACCCTCCTTGCCCAATTCCTTACCAAACCCGCTCTGCTTAAAACCTCCATAAGGGAGCTGATTATAAAACATGCCATAGGTATTAATCCAGACGGTGCCGGCATTTATTTTCTTAGCTAGTTCCTGCGCCAGGAATAAATCCTTGCTCCAGATACAGGCAGCCAAACCAAAATCTACGCTATTGGCCAAAATTACTGCCTCATCGGAACCTGAGAACTTATTAATTAGAACTACCGGGCCGAACACCTCCTCCTTAAATATATGGGAATGCACATTTACATCAATTAAAACCGTGGGTTCAAAAAAATAACCGTTCTTTAACTCAGGGTTTTCTGGGATCCTGCCCCCGCAAACAAGCTGAGCGCCTTCAGCCTTCGCTTTATCGATATAAGCAATTACCTTTTTGCGCTGCGCATCATTAATCAACGGACCCATCTGGGTTTCAAAGCTATCTGCTAGTCCCAATTTTATGCGCTTAGACTTCTCTACAAAACCTGCCAGAAATTTATCGTAAATACCTTCCTGTACGAAAATCCGCGACATCGCCGTACACATCTGGCCTTGGTTTAAGAAAATAGAGGCAAGGCAACTGTTTATTGCAATCTCTAAATCAACATCATTAAATACAAGGCTTGCAGATTTGCCGCCTAACTCCAGAGTCATCTTTTTTACGTTTCTGGAAGAATATTGCATAATCTGCTTACCTGTCTCGTTACTACCTGTAAAAGAAATCATATCTACGCGCTTGTCTGCACAAAGCTCTTCACCTATTTTTGGACCACTGCCGTTAATTACATTGACCACTCCCGCAGGCAGGCCGGCCTGATGGATAATTTTTGCCAACTCCAAGGCAGTAAGCGGAGTAATGCTGGAGGGCTTTAAAATAACTGTGTTTCCCGCAGCCAAGGCCGAAGCCAGTTTCCAGCAGGTAATTAAAAGCGGATAATTCCAGGGTACGATTAATACCACTACCCCCATGGGTTCGCGGATTAAACGCGATTTTGCATCTTCAGAAACGCCGATCTCTTCATTCACCAGATAGCTCATGAAGTTATTTGCCGTAAACTCAAAGCTCTTGGCGCTAGAAGGGATGTCCATAAAAGTAGTTTCCTTTATGGGTTTTCCGGTATTCTGCGTTTCCAGCTGCGCCAACTCCGCAGCATTGTCTAAAATCCCCTGAGTAATCTTAAGAATAAACTCCTTGCGTTGATGCAGGGAAAACTGTGGCCAGGGGCCATTGTCAAAAGCACCTCTGGCGCTGGCCAAAGCCAATTCTACTTCTTTTGTCGAAGCCAGCGAGGCTTCAGCAATTACCTTTCCCGTTGAAGGATTAATAATATTCTGGCTCTCTAAGGTTTCAATAAATTGATCTTTTATAAAAAGCGGATATTTTAAATTCATTTTATGCTTACCTCTTTAAATAACGCAAACAACCGCGTAAACGGAACGTACCATTTAGAAAGCTGCCCTAATTGGCCGCGCAACTGCATTTTACCCTGCGTAACTGCTACAAAACAGTCTAGTTTGCCTAAAAATACCTGCTCCCAAACAGAGGCCGGTGCGGATATTACAAATGGTGCATCGGGATCAAAATCTAACCTTGCAATCTTCCCCTTCTCAAAGTTAAATTTAAAAACCTCATTGCATCCATCCATCTGAATGGCTAATTTTAAAGTTAAATCCAGCTCCCTGCCCTTCTGGGAGATAAACTCATCCCGGTTAACTAAATCCACAATCGCCTGAATATGCTCCCGGCTGAACATAGCATAAGCAGGTTCATTCCGCTTTAGGTCATTTTTTAAAGCAACGTCTAAATTATCCAGAATCTCTTTGTCAAATAAACGAGCAACTGCCGCACTCTTGACCGCCTCTTCCAATGCCTCGGTAATACTTAAGGCGTCTTCAAATTTATCCGCAATCGCTACTGTGCCATGATTCTTTAAGACAACCAGGTTATTTGTCTTTAGGGCTGCGATAACCGGTTCGGGCAAGGTTACTGTCGGTGTTTCCTGAGGTATTACGGGAATATCGCCAAGATAAAATTTTGTCTCAAAACTCATCGCCTTAAGTGTCTTCGCAACTGCAAAATACCCATTAATTAGGGGAGGATGGCAATGGATAACTACTTTAGCGGAGAAATTCTTATAGACTAAGCTATGCAAAGGCAACTCTGAACTTGGTTTGAATTCTCCTGTGGATTTTACGCTGGCTAAATTAACCTTAACAATATCTTCTTCTTTAAGCTGGCCTAAAAATGAACCGCTGGCTGTAATCAGGATATTTTCTTCATCAATCCTGGCGCTTAAATTCCCGGATTTAGCTACTGCCAAGCCCGCCTCATAAAGACGCCTGCCAACATTAATAATTTCAAGCCTTAAATCTTTTTCAGACATACTTACACCCTTAGATAAATATGCTTGGTAATTAAATTCTTCGGCGTAACATCAAAAGCCGGATAATATGCCTTAACCTCTCTTGGGGCAAGCATCAGACCCTGATAAATCTTAAGTTCATCATCCGGGCGGATTTCAATCTTAATTTCGTTGCCGCTTTTTAATTTTGACGGAGGAGGACACAAGACATAAAAAGGAATATTAAAATACCTGGCCACTACCGCAATCTGATAGGTGCCGATTTTATTAGCAATGTCTCCGTTTTGGGTTAAATGGTCTGCGCCGACAATCACCTTAGTCACCTTCCCCAGTGAGAGCAAATAAGCCACCATGTTATCCGTAATAATGGTTACCGGTAATTTGGCTCTCATAAGCTCCCAGGCTGTTAAACGCGAGCCCTGTAGATATGGCCGCGTCTCAGTGACATAAAAACTTACCTTTTTGCCTTCTTCTCTGGCAAACTCTGCAATTAAAGGCATCAAGCCGCTGATATTGCAATGCGTAAGGATTACATCGCCATTTTTAAGCAGCTTAGCCATATCTTTAGCCTGATTTATGCGCGCCTGCTTAAGCTTTTCAAGAAAACCTAAAATATTTTTATCCAGTGGCGCCTTGCTTTTATCCCAATGCAAAACCATATCGGTTAAAAATCTAAACGCCAGTGTCGGACGCGTAGCATTGAGAGCTTTAGCTACTTTAGCCAGATCAATATTCTGCCGCTTGCTTAAAAGAAAGGCGTACATCACCAGAAGCACCTGGCCTACAGCGCGGGTCTTCATCTCTTTTATCGCACAACAAGCGCCTTTGTAATCCCTGGCTTTTATATAGGCAAGCTTCTGCGGAAGCTTGGTCTCATCAAGGATATAAATAACATTGCCCTTTAGTTGTATCGGCCAAAAAAGCGGCGAAAATCTCATAATAGATTACTTGCCTTCCATTTTCTTTACTGCCTCCAAAGCAATCTTAATCAAATTGCTCTCTGCCATATAATAAAGCGGGTTCATAAACCCCATCTCTCCGGTAACCACATTATCGCTGACTGCCAGGATTGAACCAGCCTTAATCTTATATGTTTGGCAGATAGTTAAGAGGGTTGAAGAAACCATATCTACTGCCCTGGCACCCTCTTTACGCTTAGCTTCTACAATTTCGCGTGTTTCGCGCAATAATGCATCAGTGGTCCAGGCCTTTCCGCGATACACATTTAACTCCATACCTTTAGCTATTTCAAATAACAGATCCGATATACCTTTATCGCTAACCGTCTTAAAATCTTTATCCACATAATAAGGAGTAACTCCGTCACCGCGGATAACCTCATCTACCACAAATATATCTCCTACCTTAATATTCTCATCTAGCGAGCCGCATGTCCCTACGCGGATGATGTTTGGAATCCCGGCGTTGCACATTACTTCGGTAGTAATAGAGGTGTCTGTAGAAAACCTGCCGCCATTTATCCCGGTAACTTTAATCCCTTCAAAGGTGCCGGTATACATGGTGTATTCCATGAAGGAAAAATTACGCACCGGATTTTCAATCTTCTTCATTAAAACTTCCAGACGGTCCTTTGGCCCGGGGACAATCGCATATTTACCTACATCCTGCGGCCTCAGCTGCACCATCTCCGTCAAATCCCTGCCCGTTAGATGAACATTCTTCTGCATCTGCATACTAATCTTCTCCCTTTATAATTAAAATGGTTATGAGATATTAAAAATATTCTGCAAATTACCTCCCAGGATATTTTCTTTATCTGCCTGGGGTATATGCAAATCCTTTACTGCAGCTATACCGCCTGCAATATCCTTCTTAGCTGGCCAGTCACTACCCCACAAAATATGCCTGGGTCCCATAAGTTCTAAAGCAAGCGCAAAATTTGCTTTAGTAGTGTCCCCGCTGGTATCCACATAAATATTCTTAAAATAATCCGATGGATTGGCCTGCAGATCCTTTACAAAGTTGATTGAACGCAGCATGGCATAGGTAGCGTCAAAACGCTGCTTTAAATAACAGACTGCTCCGCCAAAATAAGCAAAGATAAATTTTACCTTTGGGTACTGCCTAAGAATATCCGACATTAAAAGCTTACCTATTGAAATGGTGGTATCAAAAACATATTCTACAACCGGAGTAAGCAAGGGATCCTTTACCCGCTCAAAACCTATGGGGTTAACAATCTGCGCATGTACAAAGACCGGGATATCCTTCTCTTCTGCCTCCCTATATATAGGTAAGAACATCTTATCATCCAGGTAAATGCCATTATAGCTTGAGGCAAGGGAGATTGCCTTAAACCCCAATTCATCGGTTGCGCGCTTTAGCTCCTCAAGCATATCAGTAGCATTATCTACCGGCAAAACCGCAGCGCCAATGAACCTTTTGGGGAAACGCTTAAGTATTTTGGCAACGTTATCGTTATATATATGCGCCACCTCGCTGATACTGCCTAATTTTAAATGCGCATCCGAGGTAGGGTAGCTTAAAACTGCCACGTCAATGCCTGCCTCATCCATCATCTTTAGCTGACTCTCAATATCACCCCAGCCCTTATGAAAGAAATGGGCATTGCCGATGATTTCATCCGGCAACCAATGGCTATGGCTGTCAATTAACATTAATGCTCCGTGTTTTTTAAAATACGGCCGATCATTTCTTCTTCGTAAAGATCTTTAATTTCTTCCAGCCCCCTTTTGCCTAGCTCTTTAATAATTACCTTCTCAACAGCGTCTAATTTTATTTCCGAGAAAATAAACTCCGGGTTTATCTTCTTGCCCTGGTCCCTTAACTCCGAACAGGCCTTCTCCTTGTTTTCAATATATCTTTGAAAGTCGTTAATATATTTCTGTAGGGCATCTTTTTCATGCGGAAGATACGAACCCAAAAGCTCCTTTTCCATTTCAATAAGTATATCTTGATCGATATCAACCTGGGTAAACTTACGCTCGAATTTGTCAAAGGTTTCTTTAGCTGTTTTATAGAGCCAAATGCAATAGCGTTTCTTTAAATTCCTCACATCCTGTTTATTCATAATTTCACCGCCTTTATTGTTTTACTGGTTCCACTTTATTAAAATATAGCATGCCTTTAAAGTTTAGCTGAATTCTACCTTCCCGGGTGTTTTTGCTGAAACGGTATTACCGGAGCAGTCCAGGGTGTTTGCTGGTTAATCACCGCGATCTCTAAAGGGCAGACATTAGCCGGCACTGTCAGAGCAAAACGCACGGCATTCTCAATAGCCTCGGTAGTCATTAAACGCGAAGAGTCATTAGTAATCTCCTGTAATTTACCGGTTAAATCCGTATCGGTCACCCCCGGCAAAATAGAGGTTACCTTAATCCCGTGATCGCGCAGCTCCCAAAATAATCCCTTGGAAAAAGCCCTTAAGCCAACCTTAAGCGAACTGTAAACAATAAAATTCCTGGGCAGCGGATCGCATAAAGTTGATCCGGAGACCATATTGATGATAGCGCCGCTTTTATTCTTAATCATATCGTTAATTACCAGGCGAATCAAGCGCACATACCCCAGGTAATTAGTATGCGCCAATCTTTCAAAATCCTCGATTGGCTGCTCCTGAAAAGGATACTGGCTGGATACCCCGGCATTATTGATTAGAATATCTATCTTGCCGAACTTTTCCCTGGCACATTTAACTAAATTCTCAAGGTCTGCTAATTTTGTCACATCGCAAGCTACGGGTAAAACTTGAACCTTAAACTCCTCAGCTATTTCTTCTGCGGTTTCTTCTAAAGGGCCCTGGCCGCGCGCGCCAATAACTAAATTTACCCCTAAGCTAGCAGCGGTGCAGGCAAGCGCCTTTCCAATGCCTCGACTGGCGCCGGTAACAATTGCTGTTTTTCCTTTTAATTCCGGGCTCATAACTCTCCTCCTTACCCACAAGGGTACACCGGCCACCTCCTCTCGGGCCGGGTGTTATCCACAAGGATACACGACGTAAGAAGCGTCGCACTTGTTCCTCATATAAAACAATGTGTCGGCCACTTGCGCTACATAGCGCACACCGACGCAATACATATTAGCGTCGGGTGCCTGTCAAGGCCGGCTGTTTTTCTTACCTGTAAATCGACTAAATAATAACAGGATTAACAAAGCTGTTCCAAAGATGGAAAATCCTAAAATAAAACTCTTCTGCATAATTAAGCCGCCTAAATAAACGCCGACTCCGCCGGCAATAAAACGCACCCCGCTATTTAAACTAGCTGCTTCATTCAATAATTCTGCTGGTAAATCCGCAAGCATTGTAGCTAGCCCCACATGATTAAATGTCCAGCCCAGGCCCCAGGCAATCATCACCAAAACAAGTAACGGCCAGGCTAGCTTTATCAAAAGCAGAAAAATACACAATACCATAAAAGCAATACCTAGATTTACCACCCTCAGCCGGCCTATTGAATCTGCCAGGCGGCCTCCCCAGATCTCGCCGAATATCCCGCTCAAGCTAGTCAGGGTAATCAGCATACTGATAAAAAACTGGCTTAAGTTTAACTGGCTTGAGAAATAAACCCCCAGCCACTGCTGTATAGCATGATAAATTAAGCTTATAAGAAATATATAGCTAAATATTCTGATAACCCTTTTGTTTTTAAATGCCTCCAAATAACCCAGGCGGAAATTACCCGCATCCTCCTTAAAGCTGGGCAGAAAAATAAACATAATAATCCAAAGTATGAATCCGCATACCCCGGGAATAATAAATATCAACCTCCAGTTAATTATTCCGCTGAAGAATAATCCCAGCAAGGAGGCGATAAATGTAAATCCAAAGAATAATCCAATATAACGTCCGCGCTCCTTTTGCGCTAAATGCCTGGCAATTAAAATAAGCCCCAGAGGAATAACCGATGCGCCAAAAAGACCCATCATAAACCTGGCAACAAAAAGAGTCGTGATATCTTGCGATAACCCCGCTAAAAGATTAGCCAAGGTAAACAAAAACATACAGAACAGCTCTACCTTGCGGGCATCAAATAAACGCACCAGCGGGCCGTATAAAAACGCAGCACACCCGTAAGGAAGCATATACAACCAGATTATCTTACCCACTACAAATTGAGAAAGAGCAAAGTCAGTTGCAATAGAGGGAACTAAGGCGGCAGCCGCGGCTACATTAAAGGATAAAACCCCTCCTTCCAAACAAAGGATAGCAAATGTAGTTTTCTTCACCTGGCTGATTCTTTTTCAATAATCTCTTTGAAAATCTTCAAATTCTGCTGCGAGCCTTCGTTTATAAAACCTTCGACCTGGGCATCATTAAATTTAGCCTTACTATCCATATGGAAATGTTGAATCCAGGTCATTTCAACCCCCTCGGGCTTAGGGGTATAAAGCCAAATAATCTTCATGTATTCAAAAGGAAATTTTGGCTCCTCCCGCTGGGCATAAGCAAAAAAATTATCTTTAAAAAGCAGCCTGAAGGACTGCCATGACTTATCATCCTCATCAGTTAAGCGAAAGGTAATCTTATTTGCCTCTCTTTTAACTACCACTGCTTTTTTATACTCACTCCCGAATAACTCTGTCCAGCGCGGGATATCATTAGATACATCAAAAACCAAATCATAAGGCGCATTAATAATTATTGAATTGCAGGTATGCCCCATTTTTCCTCCTTATTCATCTAAAATAGCCACCACCCTGGCCCATGCCGCTCCGGTGTTCTTTATACGCACCGGGAAACAGACAATCTTAAATCCAAGGTTAGGCAGCTTTTCTAAATTCGCCAACCTTTCTATATGAATAAACTCTTTCTTGCGGCCAAAAAAATGCGCCGGGTAGAATTTCCTGGGATCTTTTGTTTTCAAGAATTCACTTAACATAAACTTATATGGCCGGTCAATACCCATAGTGTCTACGCCGAAGATTTTTACGCCAGAAGACAGCAGAAAATCAATTGCCGAAGGATCAACCCCGGGGTAATCTGAGAAATATTTTGGCCCGCCATATAATTTATCCGCACCGGTGTGCAATAATACAATATCCAAATGTTTAAGCTGATAATTTATTTTATCCAGCGCAGATTTTAAATCATACACATTAATTGCTTCATCGGGCTTCTTATGCGTGAGGTTTAATTTTACGGCGTTTTGATAACAGTACTCTAAGGGGATTTCATCTGCTGTTTTAGAAGAACGGTTTTCTGTCTTTGAACCATAATGAAATGAATAGTCCAGGTGGGTTCCTATATGCACCGGGGCATGCACAATCTCTAAAGAGAGAAACTCTTCATCGGGCAGCTCCTCCTTCTTTATAATACGCATGCCCAAGGCGTATTTTATTCTGTCTAAAAGTGTTTTACCCATGATTACGCGGTTAAATTTAGCTACTCCCGCTTTATGGCTAATGCGCTCGATATCCACCTTATGCACTTCAAAGGCCTTCTCGTCAATAGGTAGACTTAAATCAATAATTTTCATTGGGATAATTTTGACTCAATATTACTGGCAATCTCGCTAATTGTCGAATTCTTGGTGATCTCCTTGATATTAAGCTTCTTGCCGAATGCCTTCTCCAGGGCAATTACAGACTCTACCATTTCGGTAGAATCAACGCCAATACTGTTCTGCAAAGAGAGATCATCTTTTAGTTCTTCAATCTTTACCTTGAGTAAACTCGCTAATATTTCTTTAACCTTGATTTTCGTATCCATATATCCCCCCTAAATCTGCACCTCTCCTTTTGTTGCAGCTGCCTCCCATTTACCCACCCCGGCCATAACATCCTGGAAACAAAGTTTGGCTAACATATCAAAGTTGCTCTCCATTATGCGGTTTATTCTCCCCGGCTTTGAGAAAAATTCCCGCATGCACCAGGAGCCTAAGCGTCCGAGGTCCTCCGTAGAAAGATGATCCGTAGGAATTACCGGATGCAGGAAGTCCCACTGGCTAAAATCTACCTTTTTGGGATCAACCCAGTTTTTCTTTAGGGCTATCCTCCACATAGGCGAATTCGGCGCAGGGGTCACATAACCCACCCACATGATATCCGGGTCAACCTGATCCGTAAATTCAAAACGCTGCTTTATAATCTCTTCGGTATCGTAGTCAAAACCCATCATAATATCTGCAACAATGGCGATATCGTTTTTACGCAAAATCTCAATGGTTTTCTTGATCTGCTCAATAGTAATACCCTTGGCAATCCTCTTAAGCTCTGTTTGCGTGGTAACCTCAATACCAAAAACACCCATGAACAAACCATTTTCTTTCATAAGCGGCAGGATAGATTCACAGTTAACCCAATCAATAGCGCGGCCTAAAGATACCCATTTGATCGGATTATTGGATGCCTTTTTAAGTTCACAAAACTTCTGCACCCTTTTAGGGTCTACATTAAAATTATCATCCTGAATAACCACAACCTTGACCCCGTATTTTTTGTGCAGAAGATTTAACTCCTCCATCACCCTTTCCGGAGATTTAGCGCGCCATTTTAGGAAATCTGAAGGAGAGCGCGGATCAAACTGATCCCATTCATAGCAAAAGGTACACGCCGAAGGACAGCCCCTAGAGGTAACCATATCGACGAAAGGCTTCCAGTGGGTATGGCCTACATATTTATGCATCGGGAACAGGTCATAAGCCGGCAATGGCAGTTTGTCTAAATCTTGCATAAGAGGCTTATGCGGCCCCATAACAATCGCTCCATCAACGCGAGAGGTAACCCCGCCTACATCTTTAAGCGGCTTGTTCTTATCTATTGCTTCGATCAAATCTCCAAAAGATTCCTCTTCCCCCATAACCACAAAATCAACTGCCGGGTTTTCTTCTAACGTAGGCACAGGCATTGCTGAATACCATAACCCGCCGAGGATTATTTTTGTTTTAGGCAAGACCTTCTTGATCCCAATAGCCGCATCTTTAAAATGACGTAACACCCCGTACCCGCCATAACCATGCAGCTGTTCGCCCATAACCACGATATCGGGATTTTTAATCTTTACCTGTTCAATCAGCTCCGGCATCTCAATTTGATCCGCCTTGCCATCAATTACCGCCACATCTGCATAGCCTCTTTCACGCACATAAGCAGCCCAATGCGCATACAGTTGATTCGGCGATCTGTGTATACCATGAGTCGCCCAGGCGCCGACCTTCGGCATAACAAAAAGAATTCTCATCTTTCCTCCATTTTAAATTTCAATATATGATAAGCGAATTTACGGTTTCTCTATTACTAAAACTGCATTAATCCCGCCGCGACCGCGCGAAATAATCAAAGACTTGTCTATATTATATTCCTTGGCATCCCTAACCACGTAATTCATGCCGTTTAAAACCGGCGCATCCAAGTTCAAGGTTGGCGGGATAAGACTATGCTCCATAGATAAAATGGCGATGATCATATCCAGGGCCCCGGATGCCCCCAGCAAATTTCCAAACATAGTCTTTGGGCAACTTACGGGGATTTTCTTTAAATCATTACCGAAGACTAATTCCAACGCCCTAATCTCAGAATTATCCCAGAGATCAACCGCCAGACCATCTAAGCTGATATAGCCGATATCTTGTGGCTTAATCCCGGCATCGGCAAGCGCCATCTTTATCGCCCGCGCCAGCTGAATACCATCAGCAGCAGGATTAATCCTGTCTGCTCCATCGCAAGAGGCGCCATAACCGCTGATATAACCTAAAATGTTTGCCTTCCTTTTCTTTGCCCGCACAATACTCTCCATCACCACGATACCCGCACCTTCTCCGATAACAAAACCGCTGCGCTCTCTATCAAATGGCCGATATGCAGCCTGAGGATTATCATTACGCGTAGAGAGCGCTCCATATGTATTGCAGCATAATAAGGCATAAGGGGTAACCGGAGCTTCCATGCCGCCGGCTAAAATCATATTCAGCTTATTCTTATATAATACCTTCCTGGCATAACCTAAAGCCATAAGCGAACTTGCCCGGTCACTCACCACGGTTTTACTAAACCCTTTTATCCCGTAATAAATAGAGACCTGCCCCTGAGGAGCTGCAGGAAACCAGGCAGAAGCCATATAAGGCGAAACCCCCTCCCGGCCCTCTAAATATAAATCCCTTAACTCTGTTTCAGCGTAAAGCCAGCCGCCAATGGCATTGCCCAGGAAGATACCTACTAGATTTGGATCCTCATTTTTAATATCTATACCCGCATCCTGCAAGGCTAACTCCGAGGCTACCAAAGCCATATGCGAGAAGGCGTCGATCTTCTTGAGCAACCTTTCAGATATATGACTGTATTTATCCAGATCATCAATTTGCCCCGCTATATGCGCAGGATATTTTGAGGCATCAAAGCGCGTGATCTCTTTAATAAAGGAGCGTCCGCTTTTAATGTTTGCCCAGAACTGCCGCTTGCCAATACCCGAGGGGCTGACTACGCCTATCCCTGTAATCGCAATTCTTTCCATTATCCACCGAACCTTTTTAAAATAAGCGAGGAGTGTATCCCGGAAAACCCGCTGCTGGTTTTAAGAATCATGTTTACCTTCTTTGTAATTGCCTGATTAGGTATATAATACAAATCGCACTGCGGATCACTCTCCTCCTGATTGATAGTAGGAGGAAGAATGTTCTTTTCAAAAATCATACTGGTTATAGTCATCTCAATAGCATTTGCCGCGGCCAAAGGATGGCCGATCATGGATTTAAATGAGCTAATCGGCAGCTTATAGGCATAAGGGCCGAAAATCGCCTTGTAAGCATTGCTCTCAAAGATATCATTCATGCGCGTGCTTGAACCATGGGCATTAATATAATCTATTTCGCCTGGCTCAACAGCTGCATCTTTTAAGGCCAGGGCAATGCAGGTTTCCATGGCCTGGCCATCAGAAGGAAGGTCCGTCATATGAAAAGCATTGCAGCTGGTGCCAAAGCCTAAAACCTCGCAATAGATTGGTGCGTTGCGTTTTAAGGCATGGTTTAATTCCTCAAGAATTAAAAGGCCTGCTCCTTCGGCTAGTACGAAACCATCGCGTTTATTGTCAAATGGCCGCGAGGCCTTTTGCGGATCATCATTATGCACAGAGAGTACGTTTACCACGTCAAATGCCCCGAAGGTAATCGGGGTAAGCGGCGCCTCTGCCGCACCGCAAATCATTACATCCTGCTCGCCATCCTGGATAGTCTCTAGCCCAAAACCCAATGAATCCGTGCCGGCAGTACATCCGGTAGAGATAGTATTACAAATCCCCTTTAAGCCAAAACGCGCGCTGATTTCTATTGAAGGGGTATTAAACATCGCCGCATCATAAAGGTCAGGCCGCACCAGGCTGGGATCAATAGGTTTTTTGCCGTCTTCAGTAACTAAGGCAAACTCCTCCTCCATATATTTAGTGCCACAAATAGCATTGGCAAGGCAGACCCCAATACGCTGCGGGTCTTCTTTAGAAAAATCCAATTTACTGTCCTCAATCGCCATTTTCCCGGCAGCTAAGCCAAACTGTACATAACGATCCATGCGCATAGCTTCTTTGTGGGTGAGGCCTAATTTAAAGGGATCGAAATCCCTTACCTGGGCTGCAATCTTGGTATTAAAAACCGATACATCAAAATCATCGACTAAGCGTACGCCGGATTTACCTCCTGAAAAACCCTCCCAGGCATTCTTTTTGCCAATGCCATTAGGAGAGATTACCCCTATACCAGTAATAACCACTCTGCGTTTAGACATAAATTATTTACTCTCCTCTACTCTTGTAACCTTAAAAATAATATTCCCCCCATCAGGGCAAGTTACTGTATCAATTGAATCCGGATTATCCATGAAGAAAAATTTGGCCCCAAAATTCAAGGCAAATAGCGCCGGGAAGGCTGTGTGGAATGCTGCCCCGCAAAAACCTGGGATACATTTTAACCCCTGCGTCTCCCATTTGTCACCAATCTTATAACCGAAGCTGCATTTCCCCTTTGCGCTGACTACCTCAATAATCATCTTCTTAGGATTGGGGCCCTTGTGATGCGTATCGCGGGGGATAACTTCAAGATTACCTTGTTTATCCAGGATCTCGGCCTTAAATTCTAGCTTACCTCCATCAGGACAAGTTACCAGCAGCGAGCGCTGATTATCCCGAAACCCGAATCTCGCCCCAAAGCTTAAGGCATATATTACAGGGAAAAGCGCATGCGCAAGTCCCAGGCAAAAATGTTTCGGCGCATGAGTAAAATCTTCTAGGTAAATCTCATCGCCAATCTTGTAGCCATGGTAGCAGACTCCCGCAACATTAGTAACCGTGAGCTTTAACTTCGGGAAAGGCGTATTTACCGTGTTATCTTCATTCATTCTAATCCACTAACCTGCTGAATCGATGTAAATAATTTTTCTTTGCTATAAAATCTACCCTCTTTCTCAATCTTGTGCACCATATCCACCAATACACTATTCAAAGGCGCGGTAATCTTGTTTGCTTCGGCAAGCCGGATAAATTCGCCATTGATATAATCGATTTCGGAGCTGCGGCCGCGCATAATACTCTGCAGGATAGAGCCATAAAGCGGCTCCTTGCTTAAATTCTTCATAATCTGCGAAAAAACAACCGCTGCCTGGCTAGTCGGCATAGAAGTCAAGCGGGTAATATTCTCTACGGGAAGACCTGGCAAGGAAACTAATTTTATGCCTGCCTTATCAATAATCTTAAGCCCTTCTTTCCAGATAGCAATACTTATCCGGCTTACATCCAGGTCGCTAAAGACCTCCTGCATACTTTTGCCTAATATCCCCGCAAGACAGTTATTAGCATTGGCAAATATCTTTAAGAACTTCATGCCGACAATATTCTCGGATACTAGAGTAGGGAATGCCTTATTTAAAATCTTACTTAAGCCTGCCAATCCTTCTGGCTGTTTCTTATCAAAAGGCCAGCCGAGTATCCAGGAACCCTCAAAGTTATGCACCAGCTTAGCCGGCTCTAAATAAGTAGCGCCGAACATAACAATACTGGAAACTATATTCTCTTTGGGCAGGAATCTTGCAACAATATTTTCCGCCTGCACCCCGTTCTGTATAGTTAATATCTGCGTATTGCGAATCAGGCTAATATTATCCTTTATGGCGCATTCGATATCCTGGGTTTTAGTAGCCAGGATAAGCAGCTGCGGGAAATAATTCAGCTGTTCGGAGATCTTAATTTCAACCTTGAAATTACCGCGCACCCCGGATATTTGCAGCCCATTTTGCTGGATTGCTTTTACTGAATCCGCACGGCCTACTAAAGAAACATCCTCCCCCTCTAATTTAAGATACGCTGCTACAAGACAGCCAATCGCACCTGATCCAATAACCCCTATATGCATAGTTATTCTTGATTTTTCGGAAAGCCGTATTTTTTGTAATCAAAGCCGTTTTGCTCTAAAAGGCGCACCATCATGCTGTAAAAAGGCGAAGGCACATCGGAAAAAAAGGCAGCAATCACATCCTGCTCTTCTATCTGCCCGGAGCTACGCAAAAGCGCATTGTTCTTTGCCTGCTTGGCGACCACTGACTCTGTGATCCGGCGATGGAAAACAGGGATTCTGGATATCAATGCCTCAAATTTTTCTTTTGTTTTAGTTTCCCAGATCATAAACTAACCTCATTAATAATAGAAATTTACATGCGTAATAAAGATATCCTGATAGTAAAATTTTACTATATTTTGCAGTATTATTTTATTACCTAAGTATACCCTTGTCAAGCAAGAAATTGAGCACCTTATAGCTTTGATCTAGCGAAATTGAACACCTTATATCTTCTTTTTAGTGAAATCCTTGCGCGAAGCGCAAGGGCCTTCTATCATAAGCGAAATCAAAGGGGAGAAATTAAAACTCCTTAAGCAGTGCCTTGAGAAACTCTGACTCTGCCTGAAGCAGACAAAGATTGTGCTTGAGTATGCGCAATAATGAAGTTGAGTTCTTGAGTTTATTGGAATCAAGCGTCTCTTCTATGCTGGAGGATATCTTTCTTAAGATCATAAGCCTGGCTGCAAGCCTGCGCCGGCTTAAGGCAGGTTTTAAATAATCCAAGAAATATAAACTTAAATCTAAACTGAACTGCGGACGTTTAAAATTAAGCAGGCTTTTATTCAGCAGCTCATCAAAGCGGGCCTTGCCTTTTTTAGTAAGGCAGTAAACAAACCGCTTTGGCCTCTTGCCTTTTTTATCAACATGCTTATCTAGTAGGCCTTTCCTTTCTAAGACCCTTAACGGATAATATATGGATTTTAAATCTACGCCGGCAAAAAGGGAAAGGATCTGGCGTATGCGGATTTTTATTTCATAACCATGCCTGGGGCTTTGACGCAATAAACCTAATAGCAAGAATTCTTGCTCAATCATCCAGTAACACCTATGCCTCTGAATTTCTTATACCTTAATTTAAGTAATTCGTCTTTCTCTAAACCCTCTAGTTCTTTGAGGCTTCTGTTAATTACCTCTTTTACATTCTGGGCTATTTTTTCCGGATCCCGGTGCGCTCCGCCCAGTGGCTCGGGGATTATTTCATCAATAATCCCCATCTTTAGCAAATCCGCACCGGTCAGCTTCAAAACCTCGGCTGCCTGTGGCGCCTTTGCCCCATCCTTCCAAAGAATTGCTGCGCATCCCTCAGGAGAGATTACCGAATAATATGAATTCTCTAAAACCGCCACACGATCTGCTACCCCTACACCGAGCGCCCCGCCTGAACCACCCTCTCCAATAACCATCGCCATTATGGGAACACCGATACTAGTCATTTCGCGCAAGTTAAGCGCAATCGCATGAGATTGCCCGCGCTCCTCAGCGCCAATGCCCGGATAAGCTCCCGGGGTATCAATAAAGATTACAATCGGCAATTGAAACTCTTCGGCCAGCTGCATAACGCGCAAAGCCTTGCGGTAACCTTCAGGATGCGCGCAGCCAAAATTACGTTTCAGGTTCTCTTTGGTATCGCGGCCTTTTTGATGCCCAATAACCACAACCCTTCTCTTATCTAATTTAGCTAAACCGCAAATCATCGCTTTATCGTCACTAAAAAGCCGGTCACCATGAAGCTCCAGGAAATCCGACATAATCATATTGATATAATCTAAAGTATATGGTCTAAGGGGATGCCGGGCAAGCTGCACCTTTTGCCAAGCGGTCAGGTTGTTGTAGGTATCTTTTCTCAAGTGCTCGAGCCTATCCTCAAGCTTTTTAACTTCAGAAGACAGGTCTATCTTCTTGTCTGCGATAAAAGTCTTGAGCTCCTGAATCTTTCTCTCTAGCTCAACAATGGGTTTTTCAAAATCTAGTCCGGCCATAAGGATTATTCAACTATAGTAACCTCTGTACCTGTAGGGATAATGTCATACAGCTCTTCTACGTCGGAGTTACTCAGGCGCACGCATCCTTGGGTAACTTGTTTGCCCAGCTCTTTTGGTTCAGTGGTCCCATGAATGCCATACCCGGCAAGATCAAACCCCATCCAGCGCGTGCCTAGCACATTCTCCGTGCTGCCTGCCGGAACTACTGCCCCAGCCTTAAACCAGGTAGGATTAACGAGTTTATTAATAATCTTAAATACTCCTGCGGGGGTACAATTATCTTTTCCCGTGGATACAATATATGTCTTTACCACCTCTTCGTCGCTTTTAAGCAGCATGATGTTTTGGGATTTATCCACCAGAATGCTAAAAGGGGAATTCCAAATCTTTATTTTGCGCCCGGGGATAATCAATGAATCGCTGATATTATTACTTTTCATAATAAGTTCGGCGGTAGTTTTATGTTCGCGGGCGATCTTATTCAGGGTATCCCCTGGTTTTATCTGATAGATTATGCTCTTGGGGGTAATTGCCGGCGAGAATAATAACTTAATATTGATATCCTCAACCTTCCTCTGCCAGTTGGCTACCTCTGGTGACTCTGTAAATTCATTCACTAACTTCTGGTATATTGATCTGGCCTCAAGTAATTCACCCTTTGTCTCAAACTGTCGCGCCTGGCTGATCAGACTATGCATAGTCGGACGATTACCGGAAGATTTAATCGCATTGGCGAATCTTTTAATTCCCAAGGTAAGCAGGAATCCTGTTAATACTACTCCTATTATAATTATAGTTAATAGCCTTTTATTCACTTAAGCCTCCGATTTATCTTTACGCTGCCCAAGACACTAAAGCAATAACAATACCTAATAACAAACCCATAATAACTTCTACGGGGGTGTGCCCAATGAGTTCGCGCAGACGCATCTCCTGAATCTTACCCTGCCAGTAGATATCGTCCATAATCTTATTTAAAATACCCGCTTGTTTGCCTGTGGAGCGCCGCACGCCTTGGGCATCAAACATAACTACAATAGCAAAAGCAAAAGCTAAAGCAAAATATACGCTGTCAAAGCCACAATCCAAACCTATGCTCGTTGCCAGACACGAAGCCCCTGCAGCATGCGCAGACGGCATTCCGCCACTGCCGATAAATAGGCGGAAATCAAACCTTTTTTTACGCAATACCCCGATTCCCACCTTGATCGCCTGGGCGATTAACCAGGTAGAAATAGTAGTCATCAAAATCTTGTTTCTGTATAATTCTATAAAGATATCCTTCATTATTCTTTAGCTTGAGCCGGCACTACTTCAATTTTAATTCTCTCCGGGGTATTTAATTGACCGTTTTTTATCAGAAATCCCCGATTACCTTCGTTTTCCGCCATCGGGGATTTGTGCTTCCTAGACCTTAACTCCCTTATTACCCTCCTGAGTTCAACAACAGAGCTTAATTTGGCCTTAAACTGCTCATTCTCCAAGTAAGCACGCTTGCGCTGTTCTATCAAAACCCGGTTTTCTGCCTTTAATATGGAGAACTTGGTACTGGCATCCTCAAGGTCATTCTGCACCCTGGACTTATCCTGGAAAAGGCGATTAATCTTATGCTTACTTGCCCTTAAATAATCTTTGAGCTCTGCGTTTCTCAGTACCAGCTGCCCTTTAATCTCTTTTTCCTTCCCTATATCCTGCAATAAGTTTTGTTTCTCTTGAGCGAGCAAGGCTATCTCATCCTGGGCCTTTACCAGGCTATCTTGAAGCCGGTATCTTGCCTTTAATTCACTTAAATACCTAATCATACTAAAACCCGTGATGCTCAGCAATAAAATAATCAATATGTTCTTTGCTGCCGCCTTATTCATAAGCTAATATTATATAAGCTGCCGACTAAAAAGCAAGCACTTTATAACTTCATCCAGCGCAGTCCTTGTGAGCGCAAGCGAACAAGGGCAAGCACTTTATAACTTCATCCAGCGCAGTCCTTGTGAGCGCAAGCGAACAAGGGCAAGCACTTTATAACTTCATCCAGCGCAGTCCTTGTGAGCGCAAGCGAACAAGGGCAAGCACTTTATAACTTCATCCAGCGCAGTCCTTGTGAGCGCAAGCGAACAAGGGCAAGCACTTTCCCCCACAAAAACAGGTTAGATTTACCCCTCTTATGCGTCTATTATCTTAGGCTAAAGAACTATGACTTGGCTTCCCAGAGCCACAGGCCAGAGGGCCGTGGTTCGGATTCCGATTGCCGAAACCAAAAAGGGAGAAAACGTGATCTCGAAAACTAACAGTTACGGATTACTTGGCTTAGAGGCCTATCCAGTTGAAATAGAGATTGACGTAACCAGGGGCCTGCCGGCAGTAACCTTAGTGGGGCTTACAGATACTGCCATCAAAGAAAGTAAGGAAAGGGTGCGTTCGGCAATCAAAAACTCCGGGTTTCAATGGCCGGCGCAGAGAATAACCGTAAACTTAGCCCCTTCTGATCTTAAAAAAGAGGGGGCCTGCTTTGATCTAGCCATTGCCCTTGGTATTTTAGCTTCAACCGGACAGATTAATGCTGAGCTGCTTAAAGATTATGTTTTTTTGGGAGAATTATCCCTGGATGGCAAGATTAGACCGGTGCGCGGAGTCTTAGCTATTAGCTTAGCCATGGCCAACTCCTCTATAAATAATCTTATACTCCCTGAAGAAAATGCCAAAGAGGCGGGAATAGTGCCAAACTTATGTGGTTGGCCGCAAGATAATCTAAGGAGTACTGTGCAGTTCTTAACTGACCACTTATTAAAGGAACCTTTTAGGCTAACCCCGGAGTTAACGCTTGAAAATGATAAAGGCTATGATTTGGATTTCTCTGAGGTAAAAGGCCAATATTTTGCCAGGAGGGCAATAGAGGTAGCTGTCTCAGGAGGACACAACATTGTTTTAATCGGCCCTCCCGGAAGCGGCAAAACCATGCTCGCCAAAAGAATCCCTACAATCATGCCAAGTCTGACTTTAGATGAAGCGCTGGAAATAACCAAGATTCATTCTGTGGCAGGAACCTTACTCAATAAAGACGGGTTGATGGTTACCCGGCCATTCCGTGCACCGCATCACAGTATTTCAGATGTTGCCTTAATCGGCGGCGGCTGCATACCTAAACCCGGAGAGATAAGCCTGGCACATTATGGGGTATTATTCCTGGACGAACTGCCGGAGTTTAACCGAAGGGCCCTTGAGACATTGCGGCAGCCTCTAGAGGATAATTTAATTTGTATCAGCCGCATTAAGCGCAGCATAACTCTCCCGGCATGTTTTATTTTGGCTGCCGCGCTTAACCCCTGTCCATGCGGGAATTATTTTAATCCGCAGGGAACCTGCCATTGCCACCCCAGAAAAATCAGAGATTACCTGGACAAGATCTCCGGCCCCCTGCTTGACAGGATTGATATTCATATCGAGGTCCCGCAAGTAAGATACCAGGAGTTATCTGGTGCCCAGAATGCGGAATCGTCGAAAGAGATCAGGCAGCGCGTTGAAAATGCGCGTGCAATCCAGCAAAAGAGGTTCGAAAGCGATGGGGTTTTTTGTAATGCGCAGATGCGTAGTAAACTAATCAAAAAATACTGTATCCTGGATAAAGAGGCGCAAGAGCTCCTGCAAATGGCTGTAGCGGAATTAAAATTTTCTGCAAGAGGTTATGACAAAACCCTGAAGGTATCAAGAACCGTCGCAGATTTAGACAGATCGGAGATTATTCTGGCTAAACATGTCTCAGAAGCAATACAATACAGAAGCTTGGACAGGCAATTATAGAAGGCTATTTGCGGAATACCCCCCTAAGAATTGCCTTGGCAATATTTAGAGCTAAGAGACTATTGCCTTTATCAGTACAATGACCAAAGTCGCCGCCAAAGATGTCCTTAAAATATAACGCGTATCCGCCTTCTCTTACCGCTTCCCTAAAAGATAATGCGTTATCCACAAAGATAATCCCCTGGCTGTCATCGCCAAATATTCTTTTTAAAGATTCTATATTGCGCAAAGGATACTGAACACAAACTAATTTTATATTCCTCTTATCCAGAACCTGCTTAAGCTTACGATAATTTTGTGCTGTTTCAGGGTCAAAATAACCAAATTTTAATCCTTCTGCTTTATAAGCATACTCTGGGGCAATCGAGATCTTCCCCATTTCTCTATACAGAACCGCTAATGCTGCGTTTAATTTAGTTTTATCCTGACAAGATACTAACCCTTTTTTAAAGCATTGCTCTGCCAGCAAAAATTTATGCTGCATTAGATATAACCACCCAAGATCAAGGTATATGCGCTCTTTTTTGGGGTTTAATTCCAGGGCCTTCTGCAAAGACTCCTCTGCCAACTGATATTGGCCGCGGTCACGATACGATAACCCAAGCTCAACATATGCCCCATCGTTTTTAGGGTTCAACTCCAAGGCCTTATTTAAATATCCTTCTACTTGTTCTGAGCCTGCGCATAACCATCTCAGCTCAAGGTAGGCACCTTCATTCTTGGGGTTTAGCTCCAGGGCCTTCTTGAAGCATTGCTCTGCCTGCTGTAGCTCGCTCTGATCTTTGTATAACATAGCAAGCTTAAGATACGCCTCTTCATTCTTGGGGTTTAGCTCCAGGGCCTTCTTGAAGCATTGCTCTGCCTGCTGTAGCTCTCCTCGATTTTGATACGACAAACCGAGATCAAGGTATGCGACATCATTATCAGGGGTATTTTCTATTTGGGCAAAAACTTCTTTTAACCGGAAATTAAACAAACCCGTCTCTTTTGCTTTAGTTGTTATATGCAACCAGAGAAGCCGTATTAATTTATAAGTTTTAAAAGATTTAAAGAATAACGTGATCTTGGAAGAACCTGGATTTTCATAAGGCATATGTGCACCGCCATCATTTACCCCCATCATTGCCACAATCATATCAGGACGGTATTTATCAAGATAGAGCTCCAGCTGTTTTAATATAATCGTGGTATTCGTAGCTGCCTTGCCTTTATCTATTACGCTAAATCTTATCCCGATATTGCTCTGGTTAAGTATTTCTTCTAAAAAATGCGGATATTGTCCCTGGGTGGTTGATTCACCCAGGCAAAGAATACGGTAGCTGCCTTTTTGGCTTATGGAATTAATATTCCCGTACTCCTGCAAAGATAATATCAAAAACTCCCCTATGCGCAGGGCAGACTCAATAATAATTACAGTTAAACATACCCCAAAGAGGATAAGGGCTATCTTTGAGCAAAAGGAGGTTTTAGTTTGAGGATGGCTTTGTTTCGGATCTAAGATTTCGCTGTGCACGTTTTATTAATGCCTGCGATTAAATCAGAGGTTACCCAATTGGTTTTGGAGGAGTTATTTTGTTATGACCTCGATACTCGTGCTCGTGCTGGCAGTCTGGCCTTTCTCATCCTTTACCGTAAGTGTGGCGGTAAAGGTACGCAAGCCATAAGTAGTACTCCAGTATGTATTAAGCGGGTTCTTTTTAGTGGATGAATCGCCGTCGCCAAAATCCCAGATATAGGAAACTATCTTACCGGATTTAGAATAAGATTTCCCGCCATTAAAATTCACCTGAAGCGGAGAGGGGCCTTTATTGGGTTTAGCAATAATTACGGCAACCGGAGGTTCAAGCTTGACCGGCAACTGGGCAGGCAGCGCCTTCTTTTCTTGCTGGATAGCAGGAGTACTAACCCTAGACTCATCTATGGCTGCCTGTTTCTCCGGCTCAAGCTTTGCTGCTGGCTGGACTTTCCCAGGCTCGATAGGAGCTACCGCCGCAGGGGTTTCTGCAACGGGCGCCTGCTGCACAGGGGCGGCCAGAGCCTGAACAGAAACCTCCTTTTGACCAAGCTCTTTTGCCAGATCCCCTTCTATGTAAGCCGAAAGTTTCGCTTTTAAATTATTTAATCTAGCCTTTTCTAATTCGTCCCTCTCTTCATCAAGCCGGTCAACCCTCTCTTTATATTTAGGATTGTGGTTATACTTATAATCCGCAACAGCAATAAATGGCCAGCGTAAAATGCCGCCCAGAAAATCAACGAACATTGCCGGAGGATCCCAAAAGAGCTCTTTTAAACGAGCCTCTATTTGCCCCATTTTCTTATAGTAATATTCAACTGTTGCGCGCCTTCTATTAAAACGCTCTTTTGCCAGGGCTAACTCAGGCACAGAATTATTCTGGCCCAGCGTATACTCCGGAATAAGCTTGTCATCATAAGAGACAACATAACCTTTATCATAAGGAGCAGGCCCCTTCTGGAATTTATAAGTAGCGCATCCGGATAACAACGGCAATAAAACCAGCAACCACACTATTCTTCTCACCTTACTTGCTCCTTCTATCTAATTTTGCCCCATTAAAGCTAATGCCTCAGAGCGGGTTTTCTGATTCTCCTTAAAAATCCCCCGTACAGCGCTAGTTACTGTCATCACCCCTGGCTTCTTTACCCCGCGCATAGACATACAAAGATGCTCTGCCTCAATTACCACCATTACCCCCAGCGGGTTTAACTTTGCCATAATGATCTCGGCAATCTGAGTAGTCAGGCGCTCCTGAACCTGCAGGCGCCGGCTCAAAATATCAACCACCCGGCCAAGCTTGCTTAAACCTGTAACCCTGCCGTTTTTCGGTATATATGCGATGTGCACCTTGCCGGTAAAAGGCAAAAGGTGATGCTCGCAGATAGAGTACAAAGGAATCCCGCGTAACAATACAATTTCATGATGCTTCTGTTCAAGAATAACCTCTAGCTCTTTTTCCGGATCCTGTTTTATCCCTGAAAAAATCTCTTCGTACATATCAGCCACCCGGCGCGGAGTTTCCAGTAAATCCTTTCTTCGCGGGTTATCGCCAATGGCTTCTAATATCTGGCGCACTGCCTTCTCAATTTTTTGTTTATCCATATCCTATAAGATAATTAAATAATTAGCTGATTAAGTTATTATCTAATGAAAAACGGCTTTCTGCAATAAGTTTTATTTACCGATGCAGAAATCGGCAAATATCCTGTCCAAAAGATCACTCGGAAGATCCCTGCCTAATATTTTATCAAAATAAGCGCAGGCGTCTTTTAAGTCCTGCGCGAAGAATTCTAAGGGCAGCTTCTCGGCAAATACGCCTGCGGCATGATTAAGCAGCTTCTCTGCGTCTTTAAGCGCGCTAACATGCCTCAAATTACTCACCAGCGTAAACTCCGGGCTAAGCAATTTTCCTTGATAAACAAATTCGCAAAGCGCATCCTCAAGCAGATTAATATTCTTTAGTTTCTTGGCAGAAATCCCAACTACCTTATGAAACAGCCTGGCCAACTCCCCCTGCTTAATGCGTTGCTTTAGGTCAATCTTATTGATTACCGCAATGGCATTCCTATGCTTAATCTCTTTAATCAGCCTCCAATCATCCTGTTCAAGCTTCTTGCTGGCGTCAAATAGAATAATCACCAGGTCTGCCTGGCGAATATGAGTCTTTGCGCGCAAAACAGCTTTTTTTTCAATAAGATTACGCGGTTTTAAGATTCCCGCAGTATCTACAATGCGCACCGGGATACCTTTTATATCAATTATTTCTTCGATGGAGTCACGGGTAGTGCCAGCAAAAGGAGTAACGATAGAGCGCTCTTTCTTAAGCAAGGCATTTAGAAGCGAAGACTTGCCCACATTCGGCTTACCGCAAATAACCACATGTATTCCTTCGCGCAATATCCTTCCGGTTTTAGCGCTATCTAATAATTTGTTTAACCTCCCCCTGGCAACAGTCAGGTCTTTAGATACTGCGGCCATCTCCTGCTGTTTAATGTCCTCATCGGGAAAATCGATATTTGCCTCTAAAACCACCAGGATATTTAAGAGCGCCTGGCGGATCCTCTCTATCTCTTTTGATAACCCGCCTTTTAATTGCTCCAGGCCTACCTTAAGTGCAGAATCAGTTTTTGCGCGAATAATATCAATCACCGCTTCTGCCTGGGCCAAATCAATCCTACCGTTTAAGAAGGCCCTGCGGGTAAACTCACCTGGAGCAGCCATACGGCAACCATGCTCTAATACTACATCCAATACCTTACGTAAGGCCACAATCCCGCCATGACAATTTATTTCTACCACATCCTCCCTGGTATAAGAATACGGGGCGCGCATTACGGTAAGGATTACCTCATCAAGTACCTCTTGGCCTTTAACTATCTTGCCATAATGTATGCTATAGGTTTTAAACTCCGATGGCTTTAAACCTTTTTTTCCTGAAAATATCGCATCAGCAACCATAAGTGCCCTTGGCCCGCTTAAACGCACGATTCCTACTGCACCCTCACCAAGGGCAGTAGAAATTGCGGCAATTGTATCTTCAAGATTATCTATAAACATCTCTAAATTCACCCACCACAAATAATGATCCAGTAACTAATATTAAATCCTCTTTCCCGGCAACCTTTAAAGCAAGATGTTTTGCCTCGCTTACTCCGGTAGTGATAAAGATTTCTTTTCCTTTGGCCACAAAATACTCCTTCAGGCTTGCAGGCAGGGCTGCCCGAGGGGTATCAGCAGCGGTTAAAATAACCTTATGCGCTAAACCCGACAGCTGAGCAGCTATACCCCTGATATCTTTGTCCTGCGAAACTCCAAATACCAGGATAAGTTTTCTATACTTAAAAATATTTCTTACTGCCGCCCTTAAAACAGCTGCGGAAGCGGCATTCTGCGCGCCATCAACTATTATACATGGTTTATGGCAAAGCATCTCCAGCCGGCCTGGCCAAATAGTATTATAAAGACCTTTTCTTACGCAATCAACACCCACCTTAAAACCGTATGCGCTTAAAGCCTCCACTATACCGACAGCAAGAGTGGCATTAATTAACTGATGCTCGCCCAAAAGATTAATGCGTAAATTAGCATAAGTATTATTTAGCCCCTTGATCGCAAAATACCTTCTTTTATTATTAAAGTACTTTATATCTTTGCCCACTGTATACAGTCTTGCCTGTAAGCTAACAGCTGCATTCTGGATAACCTGCGCAGCTTCTCTCTCCTGCACAGAAGAAACAACCTGGGACTTATATTTAATAATCCCCGCTTTCTCGCCAGCAATCTGAGTTAAGCTTTTCCCCAGATAACGGGTGTGCTCATAGCTTATCGGTGTTATGCCGCAAACCAGGCTGCTTGCTACATTAGTTGCATCGAGCCTGCCTCCCATGCCAGTTTCTAGCACCGCAAAATCTACATTCTTATTCTTAAAATACAAGAGTGCCAAGGCGGTATAGACCTCAAAAAAAGAAAGGCCGGGGAATCTTTTTACTGCTGGCCTTATGAGCTTAACCAGCTGAATAAGCTCCTTCTTAGATATCACCCCTTCAAATGGCTTGCGTCTATTTAACCGACGGGGCTTAAGAATGCGGATACGCTCTCTAAAGTCTGATAGATGAGGGGAGGTATATAACCCTACGTAAAAACCTGCCTCTCTTAATATATAAGCGACAAAGGCGCAGCTGGAACCTTTGCCTTTAGAACCTGCGATATGGATAACTTTAAGTTTTTCCTGGGGATTATTGAAAAAGGCCAGCAGATTTCTTATCCTCTGCAGGCCTAAGGATTTCCTGTAAGAATAGCTATTTAACTTTTCGTAGTTAACGAAAGATTCTAGGTATTTTACGGCTGCGAGGTAACCCTGCATCAATGCCTGAAATGCCTTATGCCTGTAGTGACCATGGCAATTTTATGCTTATTGCAGGCCTCAATGATTTTTTGATCAGCAATGGAGCCTCCTGGCTGGATTATCGCCTGAGCGCCTGCCTTATGCGCCCAGGAGATCGCATCTTCTTTCGGGAAAAATGCGTCTGAAGCCAGACAGCACCCCTTGCTAAGCCGGGCGGATTTCTTTTTAGCGATCATTACTGAATCTACGCGAGACATTTGGCCTGCGCCAATACCTACGGTTTTTGTGCCTTTAGTAAAAACAATGGCGTTGGATTTAACGTGCTTGGCTACCTTCCAACCAAAAATTAAGCTCTCCATTTGGCTGCGGCTTGGTTTTTTCTTGGTCACCACCTTGACCTTGGCTGATTCAAGAGTAAGCGCATCCTTGCTCTGTAAAAGCATGCCGCCGCTAACCCGCTTAAACTCCGGCTCATCAACAATACTTAAATCATCCAGCTCCAAAAGTCGCAGGTTTTTCTTATCCTTAAATAATCCTAGGGCCTCTTTATCATAAGCAGGGGCAATAATACATTCAAGAAATCCGCTTTTAGCCACAATCTTAGCAGTAGCTAAATCCATTTTTTTATTTAAGGCCACAATCCCGCCGAATGCTGAAAGTTTATCGCACCTCCAGGCATTTAGATATGCCCTGGCCAAAGATTTATCTTCGGCAACCCCGCAGGGGTTATTATGTTTAACTATCACTGCCGCTGGATGCGTAAACTCCTTCATTAACTCAAAGGCGGAATTAAGATCCAGGATATTATTGAACGAAAGCTCTTTACCCTGTAGCTGTCGGGCATTAATCAGGCCTTTTGTTTTACCTTTTTCTCTATAAAACGCAGCCTGCTGATGAGGATTTTCACCATAGCGCAATCCCTGAACCTTCTCAAAAGACAAAGCCAATTCATTTGGAAAATCTTCCGCGGTTTTGCCGGTTTTAAAATATCGGCTCAGGTAATCGTATATTGCAGCGTCATATTCACTGGTATGACAATACACCTCAATGCCTAATTGACGCATTAATTCTTCAGAGAGAGAGCCGTTATTTTTCTCCAATTCAGCAATTACCTGGGGATAGCGCCGGGGGTTGCAAATCACTGCTACCGATTGGTGATTTTTAGCAGCTGATCGCAACATCGACGGGCCGCCAATATCAATATTCTCAATAACCTCTTCAATGCCTACGCCTGGCTTGCGGGTAGTCTCTTGGAAAGGATATAAATTAACCACTACTAAATCAATAAGGCCGATGTTCTGTTCCCTTAAAGTCTGCATATGCTCCGGGTTCCTGCGCAAGGCAAGCAACCCACCATGGATCTTAGGATGTAAGGTTTTCACCCTCCCATCGAGCATCTCGGGAAAACCGGTATACTCAGAGACCTCCTTAACCTGAATGTTATTTTCGCGCAGCAGCCTTGCGGTGCCACCGGTAGAAAGGATCTCTACGTCAAACCTCTGTAACACTCTAGCTAACTCCACAATACCGGTCTTATCCGATAAACTAATAAGCGCCCGCTTTATCTTAACCATTGCCCTGCTCCTCTTAAATAATAATCTGCAATCTAAGGTAAACTATTTATTAAAACGAAAGTTAGCCAAATCCGCATCCTGCATAATATATTCTTTTTGCTCAAGCCGCATCAATCCTGCCTGCTTAGCCTGGGTCTCTCCGCCAGCCTGAATAAAATCCGTAAAACTTATAATCTCCGCGCGAATAAACCCCTGCTGTATGTCTGAATGTATAACCCCTGCTGCCTCCCAGGCGGTACTACCTTTCTTAATCAACCAGGCACGATTCTCCTTATCTCCTACAGTAAGAAAACAAATATACCCGCTCTGTGCTAAAACCTCAGCCAACATTGATCCTAAATCCTGCTCCTCTTGCTTGTCTATTACTGCCACCGGTTTAAGAGTAAGCAGGCCATATCCAGAGATAAACTCCTTTTCCTCATTGGACAAACCAAGGGTAGAAACAAAATCCTCCCTCTCCAGGGCCTCCTTCATTTTATTTAATATTGCCTTTTCTTTTTCTGCCGGAGACTTGGCCAGACGAGTTTCCACAAAATCCAAGTCCTTAAGAATCAAATCCGTCTTGGCATCCTTTGGAATGATGATAGCATCTGCCTCTAAAGATGCGTCTTCGCCGACTATCTCTACCTGGGCATAGGTTTTCTTCTTGGCCTTCACCAGCTTATCTGCCTGATCAAGCCTGGCATCTTTTACGCTATGTTTACCTAAAGCAATTTCCGATATCGCAAATACGCTTATTTTCATAATTATTAGGTTACCGGCTGACTTCCTCTTGTTTTTTGGTGGACTGATACTGGTTAATAATGGGCGAGGCAATTTTGTGCGGGAGATTTTCGTAGTGAGACAAATGCATCAGGTATGCACCGCGTCCGGCGGTAATCGAACGCAGATCATTGGTGTATTTAAACATCTCCGATAAAGGAACCTGGGCTTTTACAATTTGCGTCTTCCCCTTGATCTCCATGCCTACTATGCGGCCACGACGGGAGTTAATATCCCCGGTGATTGCGCCTAAGTATTCTTCGGGGATAGTTACCTCTACCTCCATAATCGGCTCAAGTAATGCTGGGCCTGCCTCATTTACTGCCTTCCTCAGGGCCATGGCACCGGCAATCTGAAAGGCCATGTCCGAAGAATCAACTTCATGATAAGAACCGTCTACCAGGGTAACCCGTATGTCTTCTATCGGATAACCGGCAACCGCTCCTTCGCTGGCCGCCTGACGCACGCCTTTTTCAACCGAAGGAATAAAATTGCGCGGAATAGCCCCTCCGAATATTTTGTCCACAAACTCTAACCCCTTGCCCCTTTCCAGGGGCTGGACTTCAATGGTGCAATCTCCATATTGGCCGCGGCCGCCGGATTGTCTTTTAAACTTCCCCTGAACCCTTGCGTTTTTGGTGATTGTTTCTTTGTAAGAAACCTTGGGGATCCCCAATTCGACAGCGACATTAAATCTTTTTTTCATCCTGGCAACCATCACATCAAGATGCAAATCGCCCAGACCAGAGATGATCAACTCTTTGGTTTGGGTATCATGCGAGACCTTGAATGTCGGATCATCCGTGGTCAATTTATGCAGGGCCATGGCAATCTTTTCCTCATCCTCGCGGGACTTGAGTTTTACCGAAGCTGAAATTGCCGGCTCCGGGAAAACTAAGGCCTCAAACAAAAACTGCTCTTTATCCTGGCTCAGGGAATCGGAAACAGCAGTCTCTTTAAGTTTAGGAATCGCTATGATATCGCCGCAGGAGGCTGCCTCTATACCCTTCTGCTCCCTACCCTGCAGGATATTAATCTGACCAATCCTTTCTTTAACCTTTTTATTCACATTATAAAAACTGGAGTTAGAGGTAAGCGTCCCGGAGAAAACGCGCAACAAAGAAAGCTGCCCTACGTAAGGATCGGAGATATTCTTAAAAACAAATGCGCAAAAAGGGGCATCCTCTTTTAAGGCTACCTCTTTTAGTTCATCTGCCTTAGAGGGATTGGAGGCAATTACAGGAATCCTCTCCAGTGGGCTGGGAAAATACTGCAATATATCGTCTAATAGGTCTTTAATCCCCTTGTCTATAAGCGCAGAGCCAATAACCACCGGGAAAAGCTTGCGTTTATGAACTGCCGCAGCTAATCCACCCTTAATTTCATCGATCGATAGCCTTAAAACGGAAAGATATTTTTCTAATAAGTTATCATCGCTCTCAGCAATCGCCTCCATTAAAAGAGGGTCTTCCAATGATTCAATGATCACGCAATTCTTGGAGAAATTTGATTTTAAATCCGCCAACACCTTGTTCACATCGGCGCCTTCTTTATCAATCTTATTGATAAAGATCATACAGGGAAGCCCTGCCTCCTCAACCATCTGCCAGGCACGCTCTGCTCCTACCTGTATGCCGCTTGTGGCATCCACAACAATAATTGCGCTATCTACTGCACGTACCCCAGAGATCGCTTCGCCAAAAAAGTCTGCATAACCAGGCGTATCTACAATCTGGATGCGGCTTCCATCATAATCACAAAAGAGCAGGCTTAAATTTATGGAGTTCTTTCTTTCGATTTCGTCAAAGCTGTAATCACTTACCGTAGAGCCATCCTCAATTTTCCCCTTGCGGCTGATAGCTTTGGCAAAATAAAGCAGGCTTTCGGCGAGAGTGGTCTTGCCGGATTGGGCATGCCCTAAGAGGATAAAATTCCTTTTATTCTTAGCATCCATATCAGACCCCTTTTTTAGGAAGCAGGGATTGTTATGATCCTAATAACTATTCCAGGTAGGTGTAGATCTTGCCCTTATAGTTACGCAAAACATATTTACCCTTGGCCTGAGAAAGAATATAATTCGGGCCTACAGGAATTTTACCGCCGCCGCCCGGACCGTCAATTACATAAGTCGGGACAGCGTATCCTGAGGTGTGCCCGCGTAATTTCTCAATAATATTTATTCCGCTGGCTACGGGAGTACGGAAATGCTGCGTACCTCTAACCGGGTCGCATTGATAAATATAATACGGCCTTACCCTTATCTGCAAAAGGTCATGTACCAGCCGTTTCATAATATACGGCCGGTCATTAATCCCCTTGAGAAGCACTGACTGGCTGCCTAAAGGTACGCCGGATTCCGAAAGCATGTCGCAGGCATTCTTACAACGCTTAGTGATCTCTTTAGGGTGGTTAAAATGGATGCTCATCCAAATAGATGAGTATTTCTTAAGCATATTTACCAAATTATCAGTAATGCGCTGCGGCAGGGTTACTGGAATACGCGTACCAAGTCTAAGTAATTCAACATGCGATATAGCGCGAATCCTGGAAATCAGCGATTCCAATACCTCATCCTCTAAAATGAGCGGATCGCCTCCTGAAATTAATACATCCCTTACTTTGCGGTTAGACTTTATATATTCTATAGCTGCATCAAACTTCGTCTCGGGATTTAGCTCTTTTGTCTCATGTTCGCCAACCAAACGACGACGCGTGCAATGACGGCAATACATCGCACAATGCTCTGTGGCCAATAATAAAACCCTGTCCGGGTATCGATGCACCAAATGCGGCACCGGAGAATCGCGGTCTTCAGCACAAGGATCTGCCATCTCATGCGGAGCAATGGCGAATTCGTCACTCACCGGAACAGCCTGCCTCCTTATGGGGCAGTTCGGGTCATCAACGTCTATCAAGCTTGCCCAGTAAGGAGTAATCGCCATGGCCAATCTCCCTTTGGCTTTATCAATCCCCTTTTCTTCCTGGGGAGTAAGTTTAATAATCTGAGTTAGCTCCTCCTTGCTACAGATCCTGTGCTTAAGCTGCCAATGCCAGTCCTCCCAATCCAAGGGGTTGACATCCTTGTACAAAGGAATCTGTTGATAATCTCGTGAACGTTTTGGCGGCCGCGGAATAGACGGTGTTTCGATCTGCACTTTTTGGCTTTCTAAACTTGAAGGGTTATTCAATTTAGCCTTTTCCTTTCTGAGGCGCTCATTAATATTGCCTCAATGAGATCATCGTATGCCATCCCTGCGGCATAAGCCATTATCGGAAAATTAGATTCCTTGGGGTCTAGCCCCGGCAAAGGGTTAATCTCTAAGACGTAAGGCGTGTTGGTTTTGTCTAGGCGAATATCTGTACGCGAAATATCCAAACACCCTACAGCGCGATGCGTACGCAAAGCCACATCTTTTACCCTCTCTTCAACATCTCTGTCTAATCTTGCAGGACAATGAAATTCAGGCACCAGGCCCAATTCAGCATTTCCCTGAAACTCTTTCATCTTCCAAGAGTAAAAATATTCGCCGCTCTTCTTGCAGTTAGAAAAATCTATTTCTAGAATAGGCAGCACACGGGTTTTACCGTTCTCCAGGATCCCCACTGTTAATTCTTTGCCCTCAATAAATTCTTCAACCAAAGCCTCTTGCCGGTATATCTCTATACATTCTCTGACCTTCTTAAAAAGCTCATCTTTATTTCCAACCACATTTGTCTTATTTATCCCTTTAGCTGACCCTTCGCAATTGGGTTTAACAATCAAGGGAAAGGTCAAATCCGCGGATAGCTCTTCATCACCTTTGATAAAGAGCTGAAAATTAGGGGTGGGTATATTCTCTGCCTTTAATATCTTCTTGGTTAAGGCCTTATTTAATGCCAGGGCCAGAGAAAAAGTTTCTGAACCGGTATATGGTATATTAAGATAATCCAAAACCGCCGGGACCTCGGATTCGCGGAAACGGCCATGCTTTCCTTCGGCAATATTGAATACCATATCCACGCGGTTCTTCCTGAAATACGAAAATAACGCAGGATACTCTACGTCGATGGCCTCAACAGAATGCCCTTTATTCTTAAGCGCGGCAATAACAGAGTTGATCGTCTCCTCGGAATCATATTCAGAAAAATAATCCGCAGGCTTTAGAGGGTCCTTCTTCTTTAAGTTATAAGTCAAGGCGACCTTCATTTAATTTAATCCGTTCCTGACAAGTGCGCTATTTAAAATCTTCCCCAACATCTGCTCATAAGTGATTCCGATATTTTTAGCAATAAGCATAAAAACATCTTCGGTAGATAAGGAGGGCAGGGGGTTTATCTCCAAGACATACGGCTTGCCATCTTGGTCAACCCGAAAATCTACCCTACCAAAATCCCGGCACTCCACGCTACGATAAACCCTTAAGGCCAAATCATCCAATTTATTTTTTAACTCCTGGGTTATTTTGGCCGGACAGATATACTCTAGTCTGTCAGAAGTAATCCGCGCAAAGGTGTAAAACTTATCATTTAGTTTTAGCTTTCCGTCGATCTTTATCTGCACCACAGGCATAATTTCAGGATCCTCATTGCCTACCACGGCAACGGTAAACTCCTGTCCAGAGATAAATTCTTCGACTAAAGCCGGCTGCTTGTACGCCTTGGTAATAAAATCTACCTGCTTTTTAAGCTCTTCTATATTCTCTACACGCGAACTCTCGCTTAAGCCTTTTGATGAACCTTCAAAACGCGGCTTAACAATCAACGGGAATTTACAGTGATCATGCCCAACTAATGCCTCTGCAGAGTTAACCTCAAAGAATTTGGGGGTAGGGATCCCCTCGGCAATAAAAATCTTCTTTGCCATAACCTTATCCAAGGTAAGCCCTAAGGTCAATGCATCAGCACCTACAAAAGGAACTCCCGCCATCTCCAGTAAAATAGGCACCTGAGATTCGCGATTCCTGCCGATCAGCCCTTCGGAGATATTAAAAACGATATCCACTCCGAGGTTATCCATTTTTTCAAGCAGACTGGAGGCATTACCAATTTTCTTCACTTTAAATCCGTTTGCAGCGATAGCCTTGCTGATCACATCAATAGTCGTAGGATGATCAAACTCTGCGTTAGCATCTAAAGGGTCACCCTTTTTAAATTTATAATCTGTTTTTAAATCGTAAGTTAAGCCGACGGTTTTCATGTAATCCTACTATTATCTCCGCTCGCTAACGCTCGCAGGGATTTCGTTAAATAAAACATTTGGGCGCTCAGTTCGAACGTATAAGTTATGTCGTTTTCCCTGTATTTCCTCCATAACTTATGTCCTCACTTAAAAAAAATAAGGGCCCAGATTTACTTAAAATAATGAGCCCTTTAAACATCCATCCAATTTTTCCCAACTTAGATTATCCAACCTCCCAAAGAAACTGTTAAATAATATAATTATATTATTTTTTACCATAATATCCTGTTATTGTCAAGTATTTTTTGCGCCTACTTCCCGACGATAAAATAATATTTTCTCCGGATTAGTATTTTATCTTTTTTTATCAAAACTTGTAATTTTATGTAGCGTAAGGGCTATTTTGCCCAAGATTTACCCATTTAATCAAGCCCATAGCTTATGCCGATTAATTATTTATTTGACATATGCGTTATTTTAAAATAAAATTACTTACCATGCAACACTTAGTGTTATTGCTGATATTTATCCGGCCCTTTATCTCATCCTTAGCATACCCCTGGGCAAACTCAATACTATCTTTTACGCTTATAGCCATACTTTTACTCTGGCTCATAAAAAATAACTCCGCTTATCTAAGGTTCAAGGAATTGTGCCTACCAATCCTTTTGTTCGTAATTGCCTTAGCCATATCTTCATATTTCTCAATCAACAAGCTAAAAAGCGCTGCAGAATTATACAAATATCTAAGCGGCATTTTGCTAATTTTAGCTCTGCCAAACCTAACAGATAAACTCAAAAAAAACTACGTTACGGGGATATTAACCTGTGGCCTGATTATCAGCATCCTGGCCTTATATCAGTATTTTATAGGCTTTGCGCATCTGCGCAGTTTTATTGATGCGCAAAATATAACCTCCTCTTTTGTCTTGGATTATCTAAAACAAAGGAGGGTATTTTTTCCTTTCGTCACACCGGCCATACTTGCGGGCTATCTGGTGATGATCGCTCCACTCATACTATTATACAAAAGGAAAATCTGGCTTTTTATACCGATACTGTCTACCTTATTTCTCACTGCCTCCGTAGGGGCCTTTATCAGCCTGTTCCTCACAGCCTTAGTTTATATACTATTAAATAATGACGCTCGCAAGAAGAGAGGCATCCTGCTGCTAGGATTAATCCTGTTTATCCCTCTGGTGTTTCTTATGAGGTTTGCATCCGGCAAGGGGCACCTTAGTCCGCTATTTTCTGTATTTATGCGTATTAATTACTGGCGTGATACTATTGCAATAATTAAACTCCGCCCCTTCTGGGGAGTAGGTCTGGGTAATTTTAACCTTATTTTCTCGCGTTACGCGCATAACTCCTTCCTGCAATTCTGGGCAGAGGCAGGCCTAATGGGATTAACATCACTACTCTGGCTCATTTATGTAACTGTCACCAATAGTTTCAATAGGGTTAAAAAGGTTGCCGAAGACAAAGAAACCCTGGTTCTTATTGCCTGCACTGCGGCATTCCTCTTCCAGAATCTGTGGGATTTTAGTTTTTTTCTGCCGGAGGTAAGCTTAGTTTGGTGGGCAATTTTAGGCTTATTATCTAAACCCAGATCTTAAATAAATCTTCAGCTCTTTAAATAATATCTCTGCGACCTTTGGCCGAAAGAACATTACATAACTCCAGGCGCAAAGATCATAGAGTATTATTGGGATAAGGTGAACAAGAAAACCAAAAGGAGTTGCGTTCTTCAATATCACGAGATAGCGATTTTTAATCAAATCGCTATGCAATGCGTCATTTAGGTATTTGCGCGCCATAGGCTTGTTTAATCCATTATCCGCACGCAATGACCCACCGCGCACATGCAGGGCCTTTGCCGCAGGAATGTAGTAACCTCGCCAACCGCGCCGGTTAGCCCTCCAAGATATATCCAGGTCTTCGTAAAACATGCGCAAACGATGGTCAAAATAATCATCCTGCTTAATATCCTTAAGCATTTCCCTGCGATAAAATGCAACCGCCCCGCTTACCCCGAATATAAACCCGGGCCGATTAAATCTACCCGCATCTTTTTTCCCGTATCCTCTTTCTTTAGCTGAATAGCAAAGACTTAGACATAATTCGGTACTGTCTATGGTCGCTCCATCCGTGCGCATGATCTTGCCGCTGACCATGCCCACCTTATCTTTTACCAAAAAACCTTCAAGCGCTTGACGGATAAAATCCCGCTCTAAGATTACGTCGTCATTAAGGCAAAGCACGAACTCGCCGCAGCTAGCCCCTATCCCTTTATTTAAGGATGCGCCATAATATAGATTCTGTAGATTTGAGTATAATTTTATAAAAGGAAAATCTTGGCTTATTTTAGCGGCAAGATCCGGGTTAAGCGAATTATCCATAACAATAACCTCTAAATCCGCATAACTTTGCGACTTTACAGAATCAATGCAATGCCATAAATAATCCTTTGAGCCGCTAGTGACAATAATAATACTGACTAATATCCTTGAGCTGCTCTTCATAAATTTCTTTTCGTGCGCATTAAGCCATTTTTATAAAGCAAAACTTCTTTAATTGCTTTTAAAGCAGACGGGTTGGTTATCAAAATCCAGAGCAGGCGCGGTAAATCATAGAATAAAAAAGGTAGAATATAATTCTTTAGAGAATCATTCTTTAATAAGGCGTAATAACGATTGCGCAAACACAAATATTGTCTTATTTTGGCGGGCGTGCCTGAGCTATCCCCATGGTGATAGCACACTGCGTTTGGGCAAAATACAGCCCTGTATTTTTCTTTTCTTGCCCGCCAAGACAGATCCACATCTTCAAACAAAAAAAAGAAGCTTGGATCAAAGTAGTCAGCGCCTTCTCTTACTGCATACAACATCTCTTTATTATATAAAGCTGCGGCTGAACAGACGCCAAACACATCTGTCATCTTATCAAATTGCCCGGAATCCTGACTTCCTCTGCCTATATCGTAAAATCTCCTTAAAAAAGAAACAGCTACGCCGACTGAATAAATTAATTTTCTATCCTCCTGCAATATTTTCGGCTGAATTAAGCCTACCTCAGGAGATAAAGTTTTTAAGCTGTTGCTGATATTGCAAAAGAAATGTTTGTCTAAAACAACATCGCAATCCAGGCTTAAGATCCACTCGCCTTTTGCAGCTGTAATACCCTGATTTCTTGCCTGAGCCGCTCCAAGGTTAGACTTGTTTTCGATCAACCTGACCTGGGGATATCTTTCTTTTACAAAAGCAGGCGTTTGATCAGTTGAACCATTATCCACTACGATCAGCTCTATTGCGTCTACATTTTGGCTTAATATGGAATCCAGGCAGGGCTTGATAAATTCTGCGCTATTTAAAGTTAAGATTACTACAGAGATCACGCTTAAGCCTTTCTAGGTCTAAATTGATCGATTCTTTCGAACTTGCAACATACCGGTAATTTCCATCATAATCTGCCAGGTTCTTAGGCAGGGAAACTCCATCTTTCTCTAGATGCCTAAAATAACTCGTGCCCGGAAAAGGAGTAGCGAGGGAAAACTGCAAAGACTCAGGATTTACCCTGGCGATAAAATCAACGCTCTGCTGTATTGATTGTGTTGTTTCTCCGGGTAGGCCTAAACAAAATGTTAAATGCACTTTTATGCCTAATCTCCTGGTATATTTAACCATCCTCTCGGCATAAGCCAAGTTGAGGTTCTTTTTACAAAGCCTCAAAACCTTCTTACTAGCAGACTCAATCCCATATTTAACCGCATATAAACCAGCAGAAGCCATAATGGACAACAACTTCTCATCCATAAGATCAGCCCTGGCCATCACTGCCCAGGGTATCTTAATATTTCTTCTTTTAATTTCTTGGCAAATATTAATAACATGGGTTTTATCAATATTAAACACATCGTCATCAAAATAAACTGCCTTAAAGCCGAATCTCTTAATTAACCACTCCATCTCATCAACTACCTTTGCGGGAGTTCTTTTCCTGTATTTGTGTTCACCATAAAGCACCTGCGGCCAAAGACAAAATGTGCAGCGGAATGGACAGCCCCTGCTAGAGCACATCTGCACATTAGGAATAGCCAGACCCGCAAATGCGTCATTGTATTTATAAATAACCTGCTCCTCCCTTTGCGGCCAGGGCAGGTCATCTAGATTCTTTATTGCCGGTCTTGGCTTATTAATTACAACCTGTTTACTTTTAAAGGCCAGACCCAAAACGGTTTCAAGTTTACCTTCATTCTTTAGCTTATTCGCTAAATCCAATAAAGTATACTCATACTCACCCACCAATATGTAATCAATAAACTCATAATTATCCAAAATATCCTTCGCATACGTGCTAGCATGCGGACCGCATAAAACTATTGAAGCATTTGCAACCTTTATTTTAAACTCTTGGGCAACTCTAATATCATTATCAAAAGATGGGGTTGAGGTCTCTATAACTATTAGCTGGGGATTATAAAACTTAACCTCTTGCAAGACTTTTTCATCATCTAACCCTTGGGCTATGGCATCGATTAATTTTACATCATGATCTTTGCTTTTTAAAAGCGAGGCGGCGTAAGCAAGAAAGAATGGAAAGGGTATATACTTTATATAATTATTTTCCTCGGGCTCAGATGTAAAAGGCCAACGCGAACCAGCCCTTACCCCCCAACGGTTTTCTTTATGCCAGGGGAGATTTAAGAGTATTGTACGCATTATCTTCTAAGATCCAGATGTCTTTCGATCTGCTCAAAGAAAACTTTAATCTGGCGGATATTCTGGTTCATATCCCTGGAATCACAATTCATCTGATTGAAACTGTCTTTAATGGCTGTTAGTTTTTGGCCTAATTCATTAGCTCCATTAACGTTTTTCTCAAGCCTATCAATTATATCCCGGATATCCCGGTTAAGGGCATCTGCCTGAAGCTGAAGCTGATTTCTTAACTCCTGGCTTAATCTTTGGTTTAACTCATTGACCTGCCTAAATGAGTCCTGAAGATCTCCTCTTATATCAAAAATCATTTGCCCTATATCTGCAAACATTCTGATGATCGCTGCTAAAAGTAAACTTCCGACCAAGATTAAAAAACTATTTATAAACGAAGCTGTATCTTTAAACCTTAAGATCATCCATACCCCGCCTGCTGCCACCCCTAATCCGCAGGCGGCGCTTAAGCAAGAAAAAATCAGTAAGATTACTGTAGTAGGCATCTTATTGGCTAATTTTATCATTTAAGCCTCCTTGAACCGCAGCCATAACGGGCTCGGTTTCTTTAGCAGCTTTATTAATTAACATCGCTATGCCGGGAAAACGATATATTAAAACATCCACCCAGTCTTTAAAGTTAACTGACAAAACCTCTAGAAACCCTTTGTTAATGTTGGCCTGTTCTTTTTTAACCAAATCACCCCAATCATGGTGCAGCTCTGACATATTAAGCAATCTATTTAATAATTGGGCATCGTGTATTTTATAAACTGAGAATAACAAATGCTTATATAGCATTCTATGGAACTTCTTATCTTTAAATCTTGACTTAATAAAAATAGAAGAGATCAAAACTAAAGCAAAAAAGTTCTGCTGGAAGGTATTACCTTTCGGCATCAATGTAGTAAGTTTTGTTTTTGAGCGATCCAAGTGGCAAAAAAAAGTCAGGTCCAGCAAAGACAGCCAGATTGATACCTTAGAACGCATGGCTATATCAAACTTATCCTGCTCAATCCCCGAATTAAAATAATCAAAATCTCTTAGTGAATGGTGCAGGGCAATAAGAAAATCCAGATAAAGTAACTTGAATCTTTTATTCTTTAGGTCATCCTCTAAAAAGCGGTTACTTAATCCGATATTGTCTTTAATTTTACAGGCGAATCTTTCCGTATTTCTATAGAATCCCCTTTTTATGTAATAAGCAAAATTCCATTTCCAAAAGTTATTTAATAATGAGGACAGGTCATCCTTCTTAAGATGCTCTACAATTGCCTTCGGCTCATAAACGAGATCGTAGCCTCTTTTCCTAAGGCGGCTTGAGATATCTACATCTTCAAAATTGTTTCTATATTTCTCATTATAAGATCCAATTCCTACTAGCAGCTCGCGGCGGAATAATGTATTTGAACCAAATAAAAAAGGCGGATTAATTTCTCGGCTATTTCCCCAATTTTGTTTCATGTGCACATCTCTCCAGCTGTCCAGGATGCTGGAGGTGCCCGCCTCAACAGTTTTTCCACTTACCCCGGCAACGTTTGATAAATTTATTGACGTAGCCAAATACTTCAGCCAATCTTTGCCTGGCCGGCAATCACTATCTAAAGAAGCAATGAGCTTGGCTTGCGTATTATTAATTGCGCTATTTCTGGCCGCTGCCAATCCTAAGTTTCTGGCATGTTTAATAATTCTTACCGGAAACTGTCTGGCAATCTTAACCGTCATATCAGTTGAACCGTCGTCAATAACCAGTATGTCATCCGCAGGCCTATGCTGATGGAATGCTGCCTCCAAACAAGCCCGCAGGGTCTTCTCTGCGTTAAAACAGGGGATATAAAGCGCAATCTTCATAATACACGCATTGCCTTCTTAAGTTTTATCTTCGCCTGGCTGATTTGCGATAAAACAACCTCTTTTTCCGCCGGCTTGGCCTGTTTTAAAGGCCTAAATTTCTTAAAGATATTCGGCAATCTTCTTGCCACGACCTTAAATAAGGAGCCCCGGTAAGAGATATAAAATCTGTACCTCAATCTTAACCGGGTTATCTGGCTTCTGAAAGACTGCACTATTTTATTCATTACTTTCTTATAATCAGCAACCTTCTTAAATTTCTTGGCATTCTCCACTACAGATTCTCTTAATAATTTACTATTAAATGCCTCATCATAACAGCTCATCAAGCAACCTTTACAGCCATCCCTGATAATTGAATTTACCATTTTCATTCTTTTCTCTGACAACCATAACTCATGCAGACTCTCTTTTTTTACGTTGCCGATTAACTTGTTGTTAGCCCCCTCTATCCAGCAAGGGAATAAATCACCGTTTGGGTTTATGGGGCAAGAATACCACAGGGCCCCGCAATTATCCGGATAAAAATTCTTACCGCTTAAATATACCGGTATTTTTAATAGATACCCCATAGGATTAACGGATATTTTATATTCTTTGGAGAGATTAATAAAATCCCTGATTATCTTGTCTAATTCTTGAATATCCCGTTTATCTATTAAGAATTCGCTCTTGCGGCCAGCATCCTTCAAAAAGATTGCATTAAAAGGCTGCAGCCTTACAGTAGTTGCTCCATAATCTTTAGCTAACTCTAAAAGATTAAGCAAATCTTTATAGTTATACCTTGATACGGTTGAAGCGATGGTGGATTCGATCTTATATTTTATTAAGTTTTCCAGCCCGGCAAGCGCCTTATCAAAGCTACCGCTTCCCCTTAGATAATCGTGCGTCTGTCGACTCCCTTCTATAGAGATATTTACAACATTAGCTCCTGATACATGCAAACTCTGAGCTACCAGCTCATTAATTAAATGCCCGTTTGAAGTAATGCAGGCGCTTAAATTATTCTTGCGGGTAAAAGAAATCAGTTTAAATAAATCCTCCCTTAATAATGGTTCGCCGCCGCTAAAGACGATAGTTTGCGCACCTAGACAAGAGGCATCTTTAATCACATTCATCCATTGTTCGGTGGATAATTCCTCAATTGTCCCGGAGGGGATATCGCACATCTTACAACGTAAATTGCATCTATTCGTTATAGAAAATATTACTTCTTTTAAATTAAGCATTCTTTAATATCCCCTCGTATTCTATGAGCCTGGATAAGGCGATATCCAGCAATTCTCTTTTTGCCTCCCTATTAATATTGCTATTTTTTAGATCATAAACTAACTTATTAACAATGCCAGGCAAGGAATTTGCCTGCGGATTAGCCCAACAGGTCTGTAAACACGGCTTATCGCAATTCTTCATAGTATTTCTTGCCCTGTAAGCCTCTGCGGTATTTAAACACTCCTGCAGTGACATCTTGTTTATGTTGCCAAAAGCTGCTCCGCAACTCCTCACCTCTCCGTCAGGCCCGATATTTGTAAAAACAAACGGGTTACATTTCCATTCTCTTTTAGTTAACTCACCTTTAAAATGTTTAATCCATAAATAGGGATCATGTAAAAACGCCACTAAACCGTTATTTCTTTGGTATTTTACAATCCTATCAATCTGCTCTTTAAGTTTATGAATATCCTTTTCTTTAAGCCAAAAACGGGCATGGGGGGAGGTATTTTGCATATCCTCCTGAGCTACAATCACGGGATGATAGACTAAACACTCCACCCCCAAATCTTTAATTAATGGGATGATATCGAAAAGCTCCGCCACGTTCTCCTTCATAATAGTGGTCCATACGGAGATCTGGGGGCCCGAACCAATTGCCTTTTTTGCCGCAACAAGATATTTTATTGCTTCTACTGCTTTCTTAAACGCCCATTTTTCTCTTATCGAATCGTGGGTCTGCTCACAAGCGCCATCTAAGGAGATAGCTATATTCTTTAAGCCTGAAAACATGATCTTTTCTGCTATCGCTTGATTAATCAAGGAGCCGTTACTTACTACCTCTATCTTTAATTTCAGCTTTTGAGCCTGTTTAAATATATCAAAGATATCGGGTCTTAAAAAAGGTTCCCCTCCGGTAATCACTATAGTAAAATCCCAATCCCAGACAGATATCTCTTCAAAGACATTTTTTACATCCTTCAAACAAAGTTCGTGGCCTTTTAATATCTTGACCACCCCGCACATCTGGCAACTATAGGTGCATTTATGGCTCAGGCTAAAAAAGATCCAGCATGGTTTTGCAAAAGGTTTCTCCAAGACTTCGGAGAAATAGTAGGCTAGGTTGGTCTCAAATTCTTTAAGAATATCCATTATTCCCTAATAATATGCCGGTTAAGATTATTGATTAACAGGCAGAGGTATATTTATTCAGAAAGTATTTTTTTGCTGCAATTAATTTATTGCGCGCGCTGTTTAAGGCATAGATATGAAAAACTTTGGAGAAAATATCCCCTTTTATCCTTTTGTTTTCAGATAAAACCCCAATATAAAAATCTATTTTTTCCATTAACCTTGCCTGAGGCCCGTCTTTCCAGCTGGACAAGGATAAAAAATTAGGCTGAGTAATATTTTTTGCTATTTTTAAGATATCTGAAGGAAAATACACGCAATCCTGCAGGCAATGCCTTCTGCATTTCTTAATATCCTGGCGCACTTTCTTTGTTTTGTCCGAATGCCATATCTGACTAAGCGTATTCTTATTTAGATCGCCTAGAATACCCTGACAACTCCATAGCTGCCCGGCGCAGGTGATAACTATTCTTTTTATTGCTTCATAACACTTAAAGTCAGCCTGCGGTCTTCTGCCTAGAAAATAATCCGGCAGGGAATTGAGTACGTCTGCGTCAGTAAAGATATTTACTCCCTTTGACTCTTTTTTTATCTTCAGCAGCTGCTTGATTACATTTCTAAGATCGCTGATCCGCCTGGCGTCAGGCCAAAGCGTATTTTTCTTATTCATATACATCTTTGTATTATTAAAAAGTACAGGTTGAAATGAAATAAAAAGGCAATTTATTTTTTTGGCTAAATCAACCAGCGGCAGCATATCAGAAACATTCTCCCCCATGATTGTAAAATTTATCCCCAGACTAGGAAGAGGCGTATTGTTCTTGCTTTTATATAGATTTATTTTATTTATATTATTGATTATTTTCTCAAATACTCCCGGCCCCCTGATATTGCTGCTGATCTGGCTTAACCCATCAATGGAAATCCCCATATGATTTAACCCCGCTGCGATCAATTCCCTTATTAGGGCATCATCAAGCAAAGTCCCGTTAGTAATTAAATCTACCATTTGGATATTATTTTCATGGGCAAATTTTATAATCTCTAACAAGTCCTTTCTTAAGAGCGGCTCACCTCCAGAGAAAATAATATGATTTATGCCCATGTTTTTGATTTGCATAATGATATCTTTGACTTTATCTGTAGGCAATTCACTTTCTTCCGGGGTGGAATCCTTTGATATCTCGCACATTTTACATCTTAGGTTACACCTATTAGTAAGCGAGAAATAAACATGTTCTGGAGGGATTAAAGGCCGGCAGATTACCCTACTGGTGTAATAACCTAAGAGCACCTCAAAATCAGCCATTTTCTTTACAAAGTTATCTTGCATAATTAGCTTTCTCTGGCCTTAATAGTCCTAAGCACATTACCTAGATTCCCGGAAGACTCCTGAGAATAGCAGGATTGCAGGCATAAATCTTTGCATCTCCTGGAATGAACCCTTAGTTTATGGGCTTCTGGCGAAAGCCAGGCAGCCTTAAGCTTGACTTCGTCAAGATTACCGCATATCCCATGACATGAATAGATCAAGGGTTGTTTATTTGAAAAACAAATAAAAACCGTCTTAAAACCGCCAAAGCAAGTCCAGTCTTTCCTGGTAAGGCGCCCCGCATAGTATGCCGTCAGTAATTCCAGACGAGGCTCCTCATAGATAGTAATATGCCGCGGGGCATAACTTCTTATCTTCTTAATTTCTTCTGATAAAATAGCAATGTTTTCTTTTTTAATCCAGAATAAAGGCAGACTTTTATCTAAGAAATTTGAGTTATCCTTTACCAGCGGCTGGAAATTGATTACATCAACACCCAGATCATCTGCTAGCTTAAGCAGGCCAAAAAGCTGGTCTACATTATTATCCATAACCGTACAAGCAAAACCCAAAGAAAAGAAATTGCCATTCTTACGTTTTTCAGTCAATAGCTTGACCGCTTTTATGATTTTATCAAAAGCCCCTAGGCCCCTAAAATAATCGTTTGCCTGCGCCAGACCATCAATTGAAAAATGCAAATGATTGATCTTAGAGTTAATTATTGATTCCGCCATTGGCTCATTGATTAAAGTGCCATTGGTGGTGACTATGCTCCTTAAGCCTTTGCTACTGCAGTGTCTGGCAATCTCAAATATATCTTCCCGTAAAAAAGGCTCACCCCCTGTAAGAATTATTTCTTTAATAGCGTATTCTTGAGCTTCATCAATTGCATGTAAAATCTGCCCTGTGGATAATTCTTGGTCCCTGGGCAATGAGTTGGCGATAGAGCACATCCGGCAACTTAAATTACATCTATTGGTAAGAGAAATTTGTAAAACCTTCGGGCTAACTAAAGGATAGTTTATCCTGCGCGATAGCCAAAAGAGGATATTTTCTATTTTTTTATCAGACATAAGCTTTACTTTTCTTTCAAGTGCATTTTTGTTAAATTAGGGAATTCATATATATTACCCCATAGATACGCTATTTTATACAAAATAAAAAGAAGATAAATAGACGCCTTCCTAGAAAACGTTTTGATCTTTTCTTTTTTTATCAATTTACTACCTGTCAAATAACTAAAACTGGGAATGCTCAAAAAACTCAGCAAGCTGGCCAACCAAAAAGAAATCTTCCCCGTGCTTAAATCTTTTAACAGCGGGTGATCGCCCTTATGCAGATAATCCGCTAATAAACAACCTCTGCCGCAAGAATATGCCTGTTTCAAGAAACCGGATAGTCCATCATGCCTGTTGTGTATAACTTTTATATTTTCATTCCAAACAAACCTATTTCCCTGCTTAAAGATGCGCCAAAAGAACTCAAGATCATCACCTTCCGGCATTAAGAAGTTTTCATTAAATAAATGCCTGGAGAAAATATACCTCTTCATGGAAACATTATTCGCGGGAAAGAAAATTATTTCCCGTTTATCAAAACCAGACTTTATATTATTATTGCGCAAGAATTGGCTCACCAGCGATGAATTAGAGTTTGCGTTCACATAAGTTAAGCCGCCCACAACAGGCTTATCCGGGTTATTCCTGTGGGTTTCCATAATTAATTTCACCCAATCGCTATCTGCAATACAATCATCATCAATAAAAGCAGTTATCTCTGAAGATGCGTTCTTAATGCCTGTATTTCTGGCAAACGCAGGCCCTTTATGCAATAGGGGTATATATTTAAAAGCAAGAAAGTTGTTACATTCGCTATCCGCTAGCGATTTAGCAAGATACTTATCGTCGCTATCGTCAACGACTATAAGCTCGATTTTTTCTAACGGATAAGTTTGGTTTAGAAGGGTCTCCAAACAATCAAAGAAAGAATCCGGGCCATGTGTCGTAAGCAAGATTATTGAAATATCGGCTTGCACTATAAAAACCTCCTGCTATTTCGTAGCCCAGAAAGTAAGAGCCGGGCCATGTTTATGCATTTCTTTATGGATTACTTCAACAAAACGAAAGCCTGCGTCCTTGACTGCTTTTAGCAAATCTTCTTCGTATAACCAAAACACCTGCTCCTCCAGGCTACCGACAATATTTGCGGTATCCTCTTGAAAGTATTTTCCATGGTATATTTTATTATTACATTTTATCTTAACTGTCGGACCAGGCGGATAATCATTAGTGGCGTAATGCGTCAAGACAAAAAGCTTCTTGGAAAGTTGACTAATCCGGTATAACAAAGATACGGGATTATCTACATGATAAAGAATCCCGCTGGCCAGACATAAATCAAATTTAAAGACTAGCGAGCTCATCACCGCATATACATCCCCAAACAAAAACTCACAATTATCTAATTTAAATGCATTCTTGATGATCAATGATTTTAGAAAGTTCTCCCTCCTGCCCTCAATAGACACAACCTGTTTTACCTTGCGCTCCTGCAATATATAAGCATGCAGGCCTTCCAAGCAGCCTAAATCTAAGACGCTTAGCCCTTCTAAGCTTATTTTCTTTTCTAGTTCACAAATTACCTGCGCCTGCGGAGCGCCTGGCTTAGTTTTTCCTAAGAGAGAGACATTCTCCAGAGGAAAGGTAGTTACCCAATTATTAATAATCTCAAATCCATAGAGTTCGGCTTTAGTTAATGTCATATCGCAGTCCCATCAGTTCTTGTGTATATGCTGAGCGGCATTCTCTAATAAGTTAGCAAAATTATGCTTGATTGCCTCATTTTCACAAGGAATGCAAAAGGAGCAATCTTTGCAAATCTCCGGTAGAGTGCCATTTATAAAATAATTAACGAACCCCTTATGCTCCTGGCTTTGTACAAAGGCCAGGAGACTAGGAGTATCAAAGTAATTCAGCCTGTACTGTTCATTATATTTAAAGGCACAAAATGGGATATTGCCATTATAGCAAATTGCGGTTGTAGTAAGAGGCATATGGCAGGTAATCTTTAAACCATATTTGTTTATTAGCTGAGAGTTGCAGGATGCGGCCCCATAAAAGTTACCCGCCAGATTATTGCCTTTAACCCATTCTGAAAACATGCCTTCGGTAACTTGCGTATTTAGCGGGCTGCTGCTTAAAGGCTTTAGGCTATCTATATTGGAGCGCATATTATGCTTTTTTAACATCTTTTCTATATCCGGTATGCTTTTGATAAACTCCTGCTCCTGCTCCTGCGATAACGCCATCTCCATTCTTGCATTAAGAGGTATGCGCAGGGGTTGGAACATAAAGAATTCAATTGCATGTTCTTTTAATAGTTCGATTATTTCTACAACCTTATTGTAGTTGATATTTAAAATAACAAACATGACGTGTATCTTGGGAAAGTCCGTTTTGTAAATATGTTTATACCTTGTGATGCTATTTAAAACCTCCAATGAATGCGCATGCCTTTCTGCCCTGGCATAGATATTCTTTGCAGCTGCATCGCTATCAGTACTAAAGCTTATATTCAACTGGCTGAGCAGTTTCTCTGCTACAATCATCTTGATATCTGCATCATTAAGACTGTTTGCGTTGGTGATTACGCGTGTAAAAATATCCACTTTTTTAAGTTTATCAAGAAAATAAAACAGGTTTTCTTTATAGAAAAAAGGCTCGCCTCCGCCAAAGATATGCAAATCGATTATCTTTAGTTTTATAATATCGCTGATTAATTTATCAATATATAAGCGGTTACCAAAGAAATCTTTTTCTTTATTATACTGTAAGAATGCGGTATCTTTTGCATTTACCCCGTCTACGCAATACTTACACTTGTCATCGCAAAGCCCTGTGGGATAAATAAAAAGTCTTTTGGGAGAAATATCTGAACTTTGCTTGATTTCAAAAAGATATTGGGAAATTGGTTTTAAGGTGTCCGTGTCAAATCTGAATTTAAACATTTTTCATAACGATTAATCTCTGTTTTATACCACTAGCCCTGCGAAACAAGGTGAAGTACAGTTTTCTACCCTCTTCATGGCATCTAAGTACTCCGGGGTAGTAAAAATCTCCTCTAACTTATATTGGTACAATGGATACTCCAGCTCCCTGCCACAAATCCATATATTCCCACTGCGATTTATATTAAATGACCTCACCCCCATTTTACACTGATTATTTGTATGCAGCGTATTATTAAAATACTCCCAATACAAATCAAGTACCTTGAAGGTTCTGGTAATCTTCAGTTTTTTCCGGCTTTCTAAAATATCTCTAATAATTAAAAAAACCCCATCTCTTGCTGCATTAAATTGTGCGCTTACCTTCATCTCAGCAGCATTTGACAGATGCCTAAATTTGTCTAAAATAGTGCCGTCCGCATGGATATAGCCATTATTCTCCAAGTCCTTCCATAATGGATCCGCATCAATCACAATGCCTCTTAAATGCTCTTTGCGAAAAATTAATTCGGACGTTTGAGGCTGTGCTTCCTGATGTAAATAATCCAGAATCTCCTTTAAGGCTAAAAGATGGGTATCTGGTAATACAAATTTCTCCCGTATAAAATAAATTTCGTTATGAGGAATTACGGGCTGAATATCTACCATCGCCTCAGGGAATTCTTTGTGCAAAAACTCAAGATACTTTCTAAAATGCAGTAAATTTAACGGCATAAGTACTGCCGTAAAGAGAAACCTCCAATTACCCTTTTTTAGAATATCGGTAGCCTGCATAACCTTTTTAAAAACACCCTTGCCTCTTATGGAATCATTCTCTTTTTTTAAACCATCCAAAGAAATCACAAACCCTATCTGCTCTTTATATTCGCGGATACCTTCTAAGAAATCATCTGTAAGCAGCGTGGAATTTGTAACAATATTTACGCCTATATTGCGCGAAGCAACCATTTTTACGAGCTGATTTAAATCGCTGCCCCTTAATAATGGCTCCCCTCCTCCAAAGCTAATAGTTTTTATTTTAAATCGTGTAATATTAGCGATAATCTGCCGCCATTGCTCAAGGGTTAGCTCAATTTTCTTCATCTCCTTATCATACTCGGCAGGGTGCTTTGTGGTAGAGCACATAACACAGCTTAAATTACATCGATCCGACATAGCGATGTAAAATAAATCAAAGGATAAATTCAAATCCTGATGGGGATGCAAAACACTCACTGCGCCTTACCTCCCTAAATACATAATGCCTGCTCTATATCGTGCAAGGCCTGGGTTTTTTCGTCTGCCGCTATATCTGCTGAGGCAATTGATGCTGAGACCAACTGCAAAAATGAACGCTCGTGCGCAATAATGCCATCTTGATCCGCTGCCGATAGTGATTGTATCTCCTGCCTGAGCCGCCGATGGATCTCCTGAATAGCATCTGAATGCGGCCGCTCAGAACAAAACTGGGTACAGTTCACAGCGCAAGATTTAAGCTGCCCTCTTGTGGCAAATGCCTTTTGCGAAAGCCACACTTGCTGCAGGGGCTCAACCTTGGTGTTGCCAAATGAAGGAAAACAAACAAAGCTGATATCCCCTTTGGGATTTACAAAAATCCTGGTAAATCCTGCAAAGCAGGTGTTCACCGCCCTTTGCCTTCTGAAATGCAGGATTGTCTTCTCGGGCATAAAATCAAAATCCAAACCTAGGCTCCTGCTTCTCTTTAGCTGCCCTAATTCATTAAACGCCTCCTCCAGCCTGGGGATATCCTCCTCTCCAATCCAAAATTCTGTTTTAAGGCTCAGGCTTTCCAATAAATTCCCATTATCAACCAATGGCTGAAAACAAACAAAACAACAATGGAGCTTTTCTGCAAGAGTTAATAATTCCACGAGCTCTGTAATATTGGCTTTTGTAATAACGCTGGTTAAGCTAACATCCAGATGCCCCTCTTTAGATGGATCATCCCGCTGCAGCATCTTCTTATAATAATTAATGCTTGCGATAGCCTTTAAGGCTTTTTCGAATACCCCCTCTCCGCGGATAGCATCGTGCACTTTAGCGGTTACCCCGTCAATCGAGAAATTAATATTGCGTAGCTTTGAGGAAACGATCTTCTTAGCGAATCTATCCGTGATAAAACTTCCGTTGGTATTAACGGTAGTAATAATCCCCGGGCGTGCCGCATAATCGATCAACTCAAATATATCTTTTCGTAAAAATGCTTCCCCTCCGGTCATATAAATGGTTTTAATGCCCATAGCAATTGCCTGGTCAATTAAACGCTTTATTACATCAGTAGTCATCTCTTCGCCGCAATCCTGCTTCCAGACATTGCAGATCTTACATTTTATGTTGCAGCGGTTGGTTAACATGATCTGGATCATTTCGGGTTCGATTAAGACCCGGTTAAGCAAGCGGGAGAAATGGAAAAGGTAGTCTCTTCTATACTTATCAAATACATCCTCTATGACAACTGCCGGATGCGCCATTACTTTATCCCCCCTCTATATAATCCTAAAATCCTGGCAAGAGAGATTAAACTCTCGTTTCTTAATTGCCTAATCTGAGGCGTATTTACCCTGTTAATATACCACTCGGATTTATGATTATACTGGATCTTAAGCGAATCCAGCTGACCCCCCAGCCAAGATTTCTTTGGTATATAACAACTACTCACGCTCACAAATTCATCAATATTATTTTTGTTCAAAAGTAAAAAAAACATGGTCTCCAATACATCCAGCCACCCCTCTACTGGATAGCCCACCATCCAAAGAGTATTTACCTTGATTTTTGCCGCATGCGTCATTTTTAAAGCTCCGGCTATGGTTTTTTTTGTAGGCTTGCCCATATGCCGCAACACCTTGGCTGCTCCGCTCTCTATGCCATAAGTCAGGTAGATACACCCGGCCTGCCTTAATTTATAAAATAAATCCTGGGTCATATCTGGCCTGGCCCGGGCCATGCTTCCCCATTCAAAATCAAGCTTATTTCTTATTATAAGAGAACAAAAATCCTCTAATTCTTTTAAATCGCCATTCACCATCAGATCGTTACATTTAAAACGCTTCCTTTTGATAATCTTGCTATGCCTGACCATTTCATCAACGATATTTTCTGCCTTGCGCATCCGATAATTACCCCAGATAGGCTTATCTGTACAGAATTTACAATTATAGTTACAGCCCCGGCTAAAGATTATGGGGATTTCATCCCTGTTCGTATAATTTGCAAAATTAAACAAATCAAGCGCAGGGCTGGGTATGCTGTTTATATCCAAAGGCTCGCTACTCCAACCGTTATCTTTAAAGCTGGCCCCGGTGTTGATTATTGTACCCTTGATATCAAAATCCCGCGCAAAAACTCCTTTTGCGATTCCTTCGGCGATAGCACTAATAATCGCCTCGCCTTCCCCCCGGACATAAATATCCACATTTTTATTCAGCTGGTTATTTTCCAGCACTTCAGTGCACCAGGGGCCGCCGAATACTATACAAACGTCCTTACTTTTTTCCCTGATCTTATCTGCCAAAAGGTTGGCTAAAAGCATTGAATAGTTATTAACGCTTATTCCTACAATGCGCGGGTTACTATTTAAGATACTTTCTGTCCATCTTCCTATTAACGTCTTAACATCAAAATGATGGTTGATTTTATCTAGGGTGGACCACTCGCCAGTTTTATCCCAGTCCCAGAGTGGTTTTTTATTTTCCTCTGCATTATAAAGTTGCGAATTAAAACAAAAAACGTCTACCTTATGCCCGCATTTAAGCAGTTGTGCAGCAATATACGCCAGGCCCAGGGGCGGCATATCAACACCATAGAGAGGAGGAAAGACCAAAGCTATATTCATATTTATTTCTTAAAGTTATTTCTTATGATATTCTTTAGGCTCGCCGACTCCTGGCGAGCATGACAATCTTGAAGACAATAATTACGGCATTTTCTTATGCTGATTCTTTTCTTTCTGGCCTTATGGGAATACCAAATTCTCTTTATTGATGGATCTTTGCGGATGTTGCCGACCTCCTCACCGCACATCTGGATTGTCCCTCCGGGAACTAACGCCAGCCTGCGGTAACCCGCAAAGCAAACCCATTCCCCTGCACGGATACTCCTTCTAAAATATTTTTTGATTAAGTTAAAACTGGGGTAATTTAAGCCATAACCCTGTTGCTGGAGAATGTTTACTTTATCTATCACCTGATCAAGCTTTTCCAAACGTTTGCCAGTAATCCATAGGCTGCCTTCTTCCGCGGATGAATCCTGTTTATACAATCTGACGTTATCAAAAACCACCGAGGTTATGTATAAGGCGTCGATAGATAAGCTCTTGGCCAAAGAGAAATACTCCTCCAATTCTTCAAAATTGTGATTGGATAAGGTAAAAATCATCACCTTGATTAATTTCTTTGTATCCGGGCAATTATTTAAATGTTTTATCCCCTGTATTATCTTATCAAAGGCCCCGGGCTGCTCCCTGATTTTATCATGCGTTGCCCCTTTTGCCCCATCAACGGATATCGTAATTATATCTAGCCCCGACTGGATTAATCTCTTGGCTAAATCCTGCGTAATTAAAGTGCCGTTAGTCGTGAGTATCACCTTCATTCCGCAAGACTTAGCAAATGCTATAACATCGAAGATTATTTCGCTCATCAGTGGTTCTCCGCCACATAAATTAACCTCCTCTACCCCCCAATCTTTACATTGGCTAATCACGCCCTTGATCTCGCCCAGAGTAAGCTCATGCTCCTTCTTGGCATCTTTCCAGGCATTGCACATCTGACACCGTAAATTGCATCTGCTGGTGACTGAAATCTGCAAGGTATCCGGAGGGACTAAAGGATAATCGATTTTGCGCGATAACCAAAAACCTAAATCTTTTTTTAGCTTAGATGAAAACCCCATATCCTCTCCTTAAACTTCAAAAACACATACCTTGCTTTGATATTCAAAACTAATCACAAAAACAGGGTAAAAGACAGGGATGTTTACACCTTCCTACCCTATCCCTGGCCTGCCCAGCATCTCTGGATAAGTATATCTCCTTTAGGCTCTGCTGTCGGATATTACCATAATTCTCAAAACAGGTAGTTACCTGGCCATTATTGGCAATAAGCATGGTTCTGGAGGCATAAAGACATTTCACGTCATCCTGGGTTAGGCAGAGGCGGAAATACTTTTTGACAAGCCTTAAATTCTCCTCCGAATTACGCACCAGGGAAGAATTATTATTTTTGAACTTAACTAAATCGTCAATTGCCTTATCCAGGGCAGCAAACCTATCCGGCAAAATCCAATATCTGGCATTATTCATTCTTTCTTTCATAACTAGATTATTTGAAAGTAACGGCTGGAACTGAATAGAATTTATATTTAATGACTTTAGAAAGATCGCCAGGTCCAAGAGCTGCTCTAGGTTTTCATTAAGGATTATGGTTATGGAATTAAAGTTGATGCTCGGATATTCTTTTTTAAATTCCGAAAGTGTTTTTAAGGCGGAGGAGGTCTTCTCAAAACACCCCCTTGCCCCCCTGATTGCATCATGAATATCTGCGCTTAGGGCATCCAGCGATATACTTAAAGAAAGCGACCCGTTTATTAAATACGGCAGCAATCTTTTAATAAAACTTTCACTTAGCATAACGCCATTAGTCAATATCCCAATATGATATTTATGCTGCTGAACAAAATCCAGAATTTCAAATATATCCTCCCGCATCAGGGGTTCACCTCCGGATAAAGCAAACTCCTTAACCGACCAATCGATTGCCTGACCTATAATATTGGTTACCTCTTTTAAGCTGTATTCTTTAATTGGTTTGTCCTTACGGATTTCACAAATACTGCACTGCAGATTACATCTGTGAGAAATATCTAAAATTATTAATTCGGGTTTAGCGAGTGGATTATCAAACACAGCCCTTGCCATAAAATGCTCGAAGATATTGCCAATTAAATAATTAACTTTATGCAGGGTAAAATAAATATAAATCTTAAGTTTATTATAAAAACTCAACCGGCCATAACGCTGAATTAAACGTTTGCCTAAAAGATAAGAAAAACGCGGAATCTTAATAGTGTTTACGGCTAACCCTAAAATAAAAACCAGGTTATTTTTTGTCTTAATCTCTTTTAGTAACGGGTGGTCCTGATGCATATACTGGACCAGATAATTACCCCGGCCGTACATATATGCCTGTTTTAAAAAAGAGGCTAAATCCGTATGGCAATCATGAAATACTTTTATGTTTTTATTATAAACTAATCTGCCGCCATTCTTAAAAAGCCTCCAAAAGAAATCTAGATCTTCGCCTGCGGGCAAAGGAAAGAGTTCATTAAATCCGATAGCAAGATGCTGCCGTTTAAAGGAAACATTGCAGGTGGGAAAGAATATAGTCTCGCTTTTTCCGTTTACTCTTGTCTCTATCGCTCCATCACTAAGGAATTGACTCACCTGTGCCTTAATATTGCAGCTGTCTACCTGGGTAGAGCCGCCGACTGCCGCAATATGTCTCTCTAAATTATGTGCTTCAACCATGCCCTTGACCCAACCACTGTCTAAAATACAATCGCTATCCGTAAATCCGATGATCTCTGCCCGGGCATATTTAACGCCTAAGTTTCTGGCGGCGGCAGGGCCTTTGTGCCTTTGAATAAAATACCTTAGGTTTGAGTTTATTTTAACAAGCGCATCGAGCATGTCTTTAGTCCCATCGCTGGAGCCATCATCCACCACGATTATCTCAAAAGCATCCTGCGCATAATTTTGTGCCAATAAAGAATCTAGGCAGGCTTTTAGTTTAACTCTTCGATTATAGGTAGGAATTACTACGGATATATCCATTTATTTACTTTGTATGGTTAATATACCAGAGAAATAAGAATACTCTCCTGGCAAGAAGCCTGTTTTTAGAGAAGAGGCGCACTGCAAAATCCTGCCGCGGTGGTATCTATCAGAATTTATTATTTTAAGCAGCCACTTTGGATTTAGCTCTTGAAGGGATAAAGAAACCTCCGGGAGCTTATGCGCAGGGCCTTCCTTTAATCCTATCACCCGATCGTAAACGGTGCCAGACCACAAACAATCCCAATCATCGTCAATATCATCCCTAAACTCAGGAAAGCACCCTTCATCTTTAGCGGTCTTCCACTGGGAAAATCTTTCAGAAAACATAATATTTGCCTGCAGGCGGTCTAACTCAATTTCTTTCTCTACGCCTAAATTAACCTTCCATTCAAATGAGCCTCTGTCTTTAGCTGTAATCTCCCACTGCTGATACAATGGCAGATCCAGCCATTTACCTATAGCCCGGATTTTTTGCCCATCCCGATAAACAACCTTCCAGCGGGCAGATGAGGCAGAATCATACCAGCGTCCGCATAAACGCATCGAAGTGTATAAAGCCATATTTTTGGTTATTTCGCTTGCCTCTTTATAGAATCTTCCGCTTCCTTTATGAAATACAAATCGCACATCTTCATTCTCAACAATCGCGCAAGAAGACTCAGGCTCAACTATTTTGTTATTATCCAAAGAAAAACTGGCCTTAAAGCACTTGTGTCTACCGGGAGAAAAAATGATGTTTATCTCCGGTTCCACCTTTTCTAAATGCAACAGCCTTGCTTTGCTGTAATAATCGGAATTAAAAACCTTAATAAAATTCCCCAATTCCTTAGAAAATGACAGCGTTATAGTTGGCAACCTGCCGCTAGGATCCTGTAAACCTACCTGCCCCGAAGAAATACATCTTTTCAATAAATCTACATCCGTATCATTAAATACATCGCTGAATCTTTCGCAAATGCTCTCGCTAAAAAATAGCTTAAAACCTTCGGCGAAAAAACATCTTAGGCGCTGTTGTTCAATGGCTGTTTCCTGTTCAACCTCTAAATCTATATCCCAGGTAAAAGAATGCTCATCGCTAATATTAATACTCCATATTAGACAAACCCCAAGGTTTCTCCAACTGCCGCGGCAAACCATCCTGTTATCTGTTTCTCTTTCTAAATCCCAAAAAGCCGAATCTGAAGTAAACCATCTTTGTTTTATAAAAAAAGCAGAGTACATATGATCCGCCTTGGTCAAAGGATTATTATCAAAAAATACAGCCAATCTGCCATTATCAAATACCAGTTTTAACCTCTCCTTTGAGATAATAAACTCTTTTTGTGCCTTATAAACATAGTCATCGATATCTAATACATCCAGGGTTATCTTACCCGAAAAACATATAAACCTGCTGGCCTGGTTATCTGCATTTGCGGATGGGATAGTCTTATACTGTAATATCCGAGCAGGAGTAATGTAGTCAGAATTTAAAACATCCGCCTGGCAATGATACCTTAAGCGAGCCTGTTCAAAGAGTAAGGCGGGGAGCTTATCAGCAAGATGATCCTGCGCATATACGCCAATACAAGAACTCGCGCTATTCTTAAGCGCCATAGATTTCCAATACTTATTCTCTTCTTTGATTGCGGGGAATTCCCCCTGCTCTGTATCAGCGAACCATTTCTTATATCCATCGCTGAGCATAACGTTAATGTAGACCTCGGGTAGATGTGTATCTTTTTCCATTTCAAGCTCTATATCCCATTTAATCTCATAATTGTCGCCTACCTCTATTCTCCAAACCTGAGCCATTGCCAAATGATAAAATCTGCCAGTTGCTATTAGCTTCCCAGGCAACTCCTGGACATCCCAATCTGCCTGAAAAGAATTATACCAAACATCAGATACTCCGAAGGTTGTAAAGACGCCGGAGGAAGGAGTAATCAATCTACCCTGCCAATTTAATAACAATCTGCCGTTATTAAATACCAAATTAAATTGTTTTTTCTCTATAATTGCTATTCCTTTCGGGCTTCCCACTGTCTGCGAATAAAAAGATACTACCCTTGAGGTTTCCTCATCTTTAACCAACATGCCTTTTTTCAAGAATATTGTTCTGGCGCAGAGTTTTTGCAACATAGCCATATCATGCGTGACGATAACCACTGTTTTACCTTTTTGTTTTATCTTAAATATCTCCTTAATGCATTTTCTCTGGAAATATTCATCTCCTACCGCCAGCGTATCATCGACAAGAAAAATATCGGAATCCATATGTACCGCTATTGCAAACGCCAAGCGAACAAACATCCCCTGAGAATAACATTTCACCGGAGCATCAATAAACTTACCGATTTCAGAGAAATCAATAATCTGCTGAGCCTTCTCTTTCAACTGATCTTGAGGCAGGCCAAAAAGCTCGCACTGCAGAAAAATATTCTCCCGACCCGTAAGTTCTGCCTGGAAACCTGCACCCAACTCCAGGAGCCCGGAAACACTGCCCAAAACCTCAACCTGGCCACGATCAGGCTTAAGCATCCCGGCGATTAATCTTAAGATGGTCGACTTGCCTGAGCCGTTCTCGCCGATAATCCCTAATATCTGGCCTTTTTCCATGGAAAAGTTAATTCCCTGTAGAGCCCAAAAATCCTCCCAAGAGGCCTTACCTTCAAGGATGAACTTGATACGATACTTCTCCCATACATCTTTAAAATTAATTATGGCCATATCAAATACGTTTTAAGGTGATAGACTCAAACCAAAGCGAAACTAATATACCTATGGTTAAACTAAAAAAGGCCCAAAAAAATACACCCAAGAAGGTTGCCGATTCTGGCACCCTGCAATAAAAGATAATCTCGCGGTAGAAGAGAATAAAAACAGCCAGGGGGTTTAAATTAAGGACCCAACGGAAATTCAAAGGAATCATTTCTACGGGATAGAAAATGGGTGTGACCCAAAACCAGAACATAAGCAGGGTCCCCATTAAATGCTCAAGGTCGCGGAAGATAACATTAATTACGCTAAACAACAGGGATACCCCGCTGGTAAAGATAAAGGTTAATACAAGGATTAAAGGAAGCAAGAAAAACAGTGCGATAATACTGGGTTTTTCAAACAAAAATATGGGATAAACAATTACCCAGCTTATAAGGAAATTCATCAAATAAGATAGCGCAATGCTTAAGGGGATGATCTCCTTTGGTAAGCTGAACTGATGCAAGAGGCTCCTTTGAGCTAATAAAGAAGGCGTGGATTCCGATAAAACCCCGGAAAAAAACATCCATGGCAAGATCCCGGAAAGAGCGAATAGGGGAAAATTTTTTATCTCGGTCTTAAAAACAACCGCAAATACAAAGGTAATTGCCAGCATCATTAAAAGGGGGTTAACTGCTACCCAGAAAATACCCAAGAGAGAGCCGGCATATTTAGCCTTTAGCTGCTTTAGCGCCATATTCCATAAGGTGCCCCGTAAGTAATATATCTTATTTATTCTTGCAACAATTAATGCCAAGGACATCTTGTTTGCTTTAACCTCCCGCATTTTTACGATTACGCATTCTTAATCCTTTGATTTTTCTATGCGTGCGATTGAATCCCGGTAAAGAATTACCTCGCCCTGCGAAGAACCTAACCATACCTCCAGCACTACTTTATCCGTATACTCTTTTTTTATCTTTGCCTGTAGCTTGCGGCCATTTTTTAGATAAACTATATCTTTCTTATCTGATGCTGCCTCTACCTTAGGCAGGGGCTGCTTATTTAATCTCAGTATTTCATTATTAATAAAATCTTCCCCTGTTGAAAGTTGTCGCGCTTTTTCTAGCGCCTTTAAAGCCAAATCCCCATTCTGCATCTTTTCATTGATTACAGATAAGGTTAGATATGCCTGCCGGTAACGGGGGTGAGCATCGATTACGCTGTCTATAATCTCTTTGGCTTTCTTTGATTCTCCGATACCGTTTAAGGCATACGCGTAATTATTAAGCAAAACGGGATTCTCCGGGTCATCCTTAAGCCCCTCTCGGCAATAACGTATTTCTTTCTGGTATTCAGAAACAGCCTGCGCCTGATTATTGAGGTTATCATATATACCCGCCAAGTCATTGTGCAGGTTAGGGTAATCATTTCTTAATACCCCCAGCTTATTATATTCTAGAATTGCCCGGTCAAACATTTTGTTATCCCGATAAACACTCCCTAAACTATAAATGTAATCTGCGTTATTTGGATCAAGGCTCACTGCTTTCTCTAAATAAGTGGTCGCTTCTGCATACCGCTCCAAATGCATTAATGCTAAACCCAAATCATTATAAATAGTAGCGTCGCTATTGTTTAATGCCAGGGCATCCTTGGCAGAGGATAGCTCCTTTTCAAAGTTACCCTTCTTAAAGTATATCTGGCTGAGTAATTTGTGCGCATAATGGAACTGCGGATCGATCAAGATGGCCTTCTTTAAACTAGATTCGGCATTATCGTAATCCTTAGCGCAGAAATAATAATAGCCTAATGTGTACTGAGCTACGGCAAAATCAGGGCATCTTTTAAGCACATCCTTTAAGAGGGATATCGCTTCTGCGTTCTTATCCGCAATAAACAAATCCGTGCTTTTATTTAATGTGGAAACTACAAAGGAATAACAGCACTCTTCTGAGTATCGTTTGATCTCCGGATTACCAGGAATCATCTGCCTTGCCCGCTGCATAACATTTAACGCCTCAAGGTGGCTGCCGCTTTGGGAATACATCTCCGCTAGCAACTGATAGGCTTTTATAGAGAGCGGATTTATATTTAAAACCTTGCTATATTCATCTGCTGCCTGATTATAATCCTTGTTGTCCCTGTATGCCTCTGCCAACCCCAAGTGCGCCATCCAGGATTGCGGATTTATCTTAAGCGCATTGCCATATGAAGCAATTGCCTCTTTGTATAAAGAGCGTTCGAGATAGCTATTGCCCTGATTATAAAAAAACGCCTCCAGTTTACCGCGGCCCAAATATAAAAAAATCCCCAGGACCACCAAAAGCAGCAATAGCTCAATTATTCTTTTCATTTCTTCACCTTATCAGCAGCCTGCCTGCCATCAAGTATCGCATCCTCCATAGACATATACCTCCAATTACCGTAGCGGCCACAGGTGATTATATTGTTATCTAACAAAAACTCCTTTATCGCAGTCGTAGCCCGGGAATAATATTTATCATAAATCGGATAACCATATTTTATGTCATTTATGTCCAAAACGGATATTTTGTTCTCCTTGCTCAATATTCCACTGATTTTGAGATCTCGGATTATTTCGGGAACAATTTTATTTTTATCAATTGGCTTGCTCGCGGAGTATGCCACTTCGGTATATATGGCGCTTTTACCTCTTGGAACAATTTTCTTAGAAAAATTGTGGAAAAAACCCACCCTAAAGAAAACGGTTCTCTTATGCGGGAAATATATCCAGTGTTTACCTTCCTGGCAATCTCCCTCTATTCCGAGATTAAGATTAAATATTGAATTCCAGCGCAATCTCTTGAACATCTTCAGAATGTTGCTGGGTAACGGGTAGATTATTTTTGCCAGCTCAGGTAAAGGCATAGTTGAAATTAAGGTATCAAACCCCACCTTCCCTTTTTCTGCAATATCTAGTTCCTTTTCTTGAAGGTTAATTGCATTAACGCGGCAATTCTTAGAGATATTGCGTAGCTGCCCCTCAAGTGCCAAGGGGAGTTGTTCAATTCCCCACTGCCGGGGATACCAAAAGGTGGCATTATAACCAAAACGCTTTCTATTCTCTGCGAAAAAACCTGCAACTACTTCATCTGGCTTGGGCTGAGGTATAAAACTATCTGTCCAGGCACAGGTCATCTCCTCCAATGGCACTGTCCAGAATTTCTCATTATAAGGAATCATAAAATATCTGGAAATACCTTTACCAAAAGTAGCATTTATCCATTTAAGAAAATTTAGGCAAGTTTTCTTTGGCCGAGATTTACCTGTTTTGATAAATTCCAGCAGGCATTCCTTGGCTACTCTTTTTGGCAAGGCATGGAGGTTTGCCTGAAAAGGATAATGGCTAAAAATACCAAAATTATTTATCCAGGCGCTTCTTGCGTGAGAAACCAGCCCTCCTTTTAACAACCCCAGCACTAATCGTAAGGTGTATCTGTTTCTAAAATGCAGGAGGTGCCCGTCGCAATCAAAAATAAATCCTTTTTTCTGTTTAGAGCGGCAAAGCCCGCCTACGCCAGGGTCTTTCTCAAAAACAGAATATTCTATTTTCTTTTTTTGCAGATGCCAGGCTGCGCTTAACCCCGCAAGCCCTGCTCCTAAAATAACTATCTTCTTATTACTCATGCGTGTCTATTTTAATCAGCTTCCAGAACAAAATAATGCTCAGCAGAAATACGTTAATGATAATACCGCTGGCCCAGAGATTACTAACCTTTGTCAAAATTACGCCCCCCAGAGAAAAAATAAAACACAAGAAAAACATAACCAGAATAGTCTTCCTGGGGCTGGCAGCAGAGAGCCTTATCCTAAAAGCAATGTGATCGTTGCTTTTTTTAAAAGGTATCTTTTTCTTAATTACCCGAAAGATAATGAGCAGGAGTGTGTCTGTAATAGGGAGCCATAGGATTACTATGGGGCTTAATAGCGCAAGGGCGTTTTCTTTAGAGGCATAATGTAAGACCATGGCGATGGCAGAGATGATAAAGCCCAAGAAATGGCTTCCGGAGTTACCCAGATATATGCTCGCCGGAGGAAAGTTAAAGATCAAAAATCCCAAAGTTACCGCGCACAAAATCAGCGCAAGAAGCTGCATCTCTAAATCCGGATTAAGAAAGGCTATTGCTAATAAGGCGCTGCTTACAATTAAGGCTGCTCCAGCAGCTAACCCATCCATGATATCCAGCAAGTTGAAGGCGTTAGTTATGCCTAAGATCCAAAAGAATGTAACTGCGGCATTGCCCCAAAATCCCAAATACATAATATCGGTCATTACGCCTAAGGAGATTAATAAAATTGCGCAAAATGATTGGGCTAAGAATTTTTGTATGATGGATAATTCTTTTAAGTCATCTATAATGCCAAAAAACAACACCATCACTGAAACTCCGAGGATGGCCAATATTTTAGCCCCTGCAATACCAAAAACATAAACGCCTAGAAAGGAGGCAATAACAAAAGCAATCCCTATTCCTAAACCCCCTACCAAGGGGATGCCCCTTGCATATAATATCTTGGATTTTAAAGAAAGCCTTGCCAGCAGGGATATGCATAGCATGCTAGAAATTAAGGCGGTAGAGAAAATAATTAAATATTTAAGCATCTTTGCTCCCAAGAAATAAATCCAAATAAAGCTGGGTAGTATTTTTAAGCAAGCTATCTAGAGAATACTCCCCCGATGCTAATATTGATGTGGCGAGTTTAGCAAACTCTTTTCTCAAATAAGGCTTCATTAACAGCTCCTTTAGACGTTCCTTCAAAGCCAGGATGTCATGTGGCTTAACCAAATAGCCTGTTTTACCGTGCAAAACAACTTCACTAATCCCCCCGGTGTCAGTAGCTACTACGGGTAAACCTAGAGCCATTGCTTCCAAGACTGAAATTGGCAAACCCTCCCATAAAGAAGTCAAAACAAAAACATCAAAACAGGGCAAAATAGAGGCAACATCATTGCGCCAGCCTGTGAGGGTAATTCGTCCCTTTAAATTAAATCTTTCTATCAAACTACAAATCTTCTTGCGCAAAACTCCATCCCCTATCAAAATAAATTTGAGATTAGGAAAATCTTTGTTCATGGAGTTGGCTAATTTTATAAAATCCAAAGGGGCTTTCTGCGCCTTAAAGCAGGCGGTCATCCCTACGACTAACTCTGTATCGCATAAACCCAGCTCTTTTTTCATCTGAGAAACTGATACCTTATTTCTGAATTCTCCCGGGTTTACGGCATATCTTATCAATCGGTATTGATCTTGCTTGCCGATTGACTTCTCTAAAGCGCGTCTTTTATCCCGTTGGGAAACCACAATTATCGCGCTGGAAAAACAAGCACAAAATCTTTCAAGTAATAAATATAAGCAGTGGGCTATCCCCGGCTGATAATCATGGAAGCTCCAACCATGCACAGTGTGAATAATTACTTTAGCCCCACATGCCTTAGCCGCCAATCTCCCTAAGATACCCGCCTTAGAGCTATGCGTATGAACTATATCTATATGGTTATTTCTTATAAAACGGTATATAAAAAATAACGCCAAGATGTCTTTGAGCGGGTTTATTGAACGCTCAAGAAACCTACAACGTATTAGTCTTGAACCAAAAATCTCCTGCGCCGCCTCGATTAACAAACCATCGCAAGCAGTAACTAGATAAGGATTAAACCTTTCCTTATCTAGTCCGGCTGCCAGGCTTAAAAGTTGCTTTTGCGCTCCCCCAAGTTCTAGTTTCGTGACTACGTAAAGAATGTTGATTTTTCGAGAAAACCCCATTTAAATATTATATTACTTTTGTAGTTAAACCGCAAGTTTATTAAGGAGTTACGTATTTTTATTCTACTCAAGCACAAGGCCAGGTTTTAGGTAAAGGATGGCGGTAAAATAATACAGGTTAAGGAAAGAAAATCTCTGGCGGAAAAGATGCCTGCGTGTCCATCAAAACAATATCCAGGCTAGATAAATCTTTAATCAATTGCTCCGCATTAGTAAAGATAAAGCTCTTTATTCCTAGCCTGGAAGCGCTATCTATCAACTCAGCGCGATCATCAGTATAAAATATATGCTCCGGCAAAACCCCTAAAGCTTTAATCGCCTTCTGATAAATTATTTTATCTGGCTTAATAGCCCCCATTTCAAAGGATAAGAATACCTTATCAAATATATCAAAAATAGGAAAGCTGTCTTTAATGTATTTGTAATGCAAAATATTGGTATTAGAGAGTAGCGCTATGCGGTAATTCTTCTTAAGCAGGTTGGCTATATGGTAAACCGCGCGGTTTTTTGAACTAAAAAAGAAAACTTCATTCCATATAGGGACAAAGGATGCATAACCCAGCTTTAATCCTAAGGCCTCTTTGGTTTTCTCGTAAAATTCTTCGGCGGAAAGCCTGCCCGTCTCAAAAGAATTAGTTATTCCTGAGCTAAGCAAAAGCTTAAATATGGTACCCGGATCTTTAGAGCAAAATCGGGATATCCTTTTTATGGCGGGATTTAAGTCAAAATCTACTAAAACATTACCCAGGTCAAAAAGTATAACCTTGATTTCGGCCTTAGGCATTTATTAATTACCCTTATCCGTATTCTTCCTGAACAAATCCAGGAAGCGGTCTTCATGCTCTTTATAAACATTCCATTTATCCAGCTCTACCTTTAGTTCACTGGCCTTGGAGATATCAAGCCGGCTTTCCTCAAAAAGCTTTTCTATTTTTTCTTTCACCGATGCCGGCAATTTAGTAAGCTGGCTTAAAGTCTTCTTGATCAACTCTACCTCCTCCTCTCCGATAGGGGCAGATTGACCGGCATTGCCGAGCTTCAAATAATCCAACAGCTTGTTAATTTCATTCTCCATCGCCTGCGCCTGATCTTTTAACGACTGCACGTTAATCTGCATATTTAATATCTTCCCTAAGCCAAGCAGCACCGCAGCCGAGGCTTTAGGATTTTCAATCTGGATAGTATAAAGCGGTATATCCCCAAGCAGACAAAATCCTTTTAACCCTACCTTCTTGGCCATACCTAAAAACAGGCCATTCATTCCGCTAATCTGGCCGTCCTCTAAAACTCCGAAATTATGTTTACTTAAGATCTCTTTTGTTTTCTCATCTGTTGCCGCAAACCAGACACGCGAATCCTGAGTATGGTCAGTCGCCTGGGGCATAGAGGCAAAGCTGACGATCATCTCTACGTTAAAACTCTTGGCCAAATCAATAATTATTTTTGCGTAGCTATCCGCCTTAGCTAAATCCGGCTGGGCATTGCTTAAGAAAATAATTAAATCGTTTTTCCCCGCCCCAGCACGTTTTAAGGCCGGATTCTTCCAGTAGTAGAATTTACCTTGCGGCAATAGAGGAGCCTCCAATATTCCGGCCTGGATAACGCTACCGGTCAGATAAAAGAACTCCTCGGGTTGAATTTGGGCGAACTCCTGGGCCTTTAACTCCTCGATTAAATGCGCTGCTGCCTTAAATGCCACCTCCCCCATGCCTGGCCAGGCAACAATAAGATACGGCTTCTTTAGTCGCGGTCTTTTGGATATCTTTAACATCTCTATTCCCTTTCCTTGTATTTTTACGATTAGTTAAACTCGTATTTCTTTAAAAACGATGCCAAAACCTGGGCGCCTTTATATAGATTACTTAAACTTGCATATTCATCTGCAATATGCGCACAACCCTCTGTGCCAAAACCTGTGGCCACCGCCGGGATATTCTTAAGCTGAAAGAAGGTTATTACGGTTGCCCCTTCAGAGCCGCTGATGCGCCAGTTAATCTTCGCATCTTTCATTGCTGAAACCAGGCTCTTAACCAGGCGATGTTTAGGGCTGATGCTATAAGGGGCCTGGACCCCTTGAACCTCAATTCTAAATCTCTGCGCATATTTAGAAAGGGTGCGTTTCAGGCAAGCTAAGAAATATTTCTCTGACATCCCGGGAAGAAACCTAAAATCTAGACTAAACTCACACCAGTCGCTAACCACATTTACCTTGTCCCCTCCGGATATGGTGCCGATATTAATTGTGGGTTGTCTCAAATATTTATTCTTTTTATAAGCCAGCCTCTCTTTTTTTAAATCTACGATTACCCGGGCTGCTATATCTATGGCATTAACCCCTAACCAGGGATAGGCGCCATGCGCTTTCCTGCCTTTGATATAAACCTTAAGATGCATTAGTCCTTTTTGCGTAACAACAACCTCAAAGTCATCCGCATCTAAAACCACAGCCGCATCCGGTTTTAAAATCTTGCGTTCAAGCAAAGGGATTAACCCCAAAGATGAGCCGCTTTCCTCGTCGGCAGTTGCAGCAAGAATTAAATCATAATCAAGCTGCACGCCATCTTCTACTATTGAGGTAATTGCTTCCAGTAAACTGGCCAAATTTCCCTTACAATCTGTTGCGCCTAAACCATAAACCCTGTCTCCAATAATTTTAGCATCAAAGGGGTTGGTTTTCCAGTTTTTGCCGGCTGGCACGGTATCCAGATGTGGAGTAAGCAGTAGCGATTTTGCATGTTTCTTGCCTTTGAGGGTAGCTAAAACATTGGCCCTTTTATCGCTAAATGTATAGGTCTTAGTTTTAAGCCCCAATGACCTTAAGTAGGCGCTAACAAAAGATGCGACCCTGTCCTCATCCCCCGGAGGATTCTGAGAATCCAGGGAGATTAGCTTCTGAATTGTTTTTATCAGCCGTTTTTTATTGACCATGGATTGGGCAAATTCCACATTTTGGATTATGCTTACGGCAATAATCTTTGCCAAGCCTTACTAAAAGAGCATGATATTCATTAAATAGCCCTGCTTCATGCTTAAGATTATGCATAAAAACCTCCTGAACCTGTTCATAGGTAGCATCCTCTGCTAAAATACGGTGGCGGCAGAGAATTCTTCTAGTATAAGCATCCACCACAAATATAGGTTTATTTAAGGCATAAAGCAGGATAGAGTCAGCGGTTTCTGGGCCGATCCCCTTAACTGCAAGTAACTGCCTGCGTAAAGTTACCGGATCTTGAGTGCTCATGCGTTTTATATCGGCTGAATAGAATTTAAAGAAGAACTTGAGAAAACTCTTAAGCCTAGCTGCCTTCAGATTATAATACCCTGCACTTTTGATTAAACCCGCAAGCTTATGGGGGGAAAGCTTTAAAAGCCTTTGGGGACTCAAGCATTTATTCTCTTTAAGGCACAAAATTGCTTTTTCTACATTACCCCAATTAGTATTCTGCGTAAGGATTGCACCAATAATTACTTCAAAACTGCTATCTGCAGGCCACCAATACTGCGCTCCAAAAGCGGAGTAAAGCTTAAGAAAGATCTGTTTTAACCTATGCCTCATGCTTCGGCAGCCAGAATTCTTATTCTTTGAAGCTATAATAGATAACGGTCGTAAAAGTATCCTTTTTTGATTCTTTACGTAAGACCCCATTACTTGAGTTCCAAAGGGTTAATACCATAATAGGCAAAAATTGTATAGGCGGTCCCTGAAACCGAGCCAGTATGTTTACCCTTTGGGGTCATCCAACCATGCCCAGTGTCTACATAATCCTGCGTAGCGTAGGGCAGACAACCCTCGCCCTGACCAGATGGAGAAGGACTGGAAATGATCATATTCCCTAACTGCCCTAAATAGTTTTCTGCCTTGTTCTGGTAAACAGCGGCTTTATCCTTCTGCCCCATTCTAAGATAATAGTCTGCCATAATCTTAAATGATACCACCATCTGAGCTGTCCACTCACTAGAGACCACTCCTCCGCGAGAAACATGACGTTGTGGCGCAAAATCAAAACCCTTAATTTTTACTACTTGTCCACCCGGACGGCTGAAGTTAACCTCCACGCTGCAGTTTTCTTCTACAAACTCCATAATCTTATCTGGGTCCATCCCTAAGGATCTAAGTTTTGCTGGACCAATTGCAGCAATTGACCAGGCATAAGTATCTGAAGCGATAGTGGAATCCCATTTTCCGCGCTTAACCGGCAGATCCTGCCTGTCATAGGTATGGCCTACCAGCCAATTTAATGTTTTCTCTGCTGCCTGTTCATATTTATTTATATTAGTGATCTTGGCGAGCATCTTGTAAAAAGCATACGCGTCCAAATGGTGCTCTGTAGAGTACCAGCTCATCTGCGGTCCTCCGCGAATGCCATTATCTGGATCAGAATTTTGCAACTTTATAATATTTTGGGCAATCTCCTCGGCTACTCTTAAATATCTTCTATCCCCGCTGGCCTGAGTATATTGAACAATAGAAAGCCCTAACCAGATATTTGGCCCGCAGTGCAAGACAAACTCCGCAGGAGCGCCATCGTTGACATAGTAAGCATTAAGAAACCAGCCGTCCTCCCGTTTGGCATCATTAGCAAAAAAATCCAGAATCTTCCTTGCGCGCGCAAAATCCTTAAATTGCATATAAATCTGCACCAGCAAAGCCTGGTCATAAAGAAATGACCAGCTTTCGATATCCTTATCCCCCTCAAAACTCATCACTAATCCTGTACGCGGATTCTGGCGAATTTTAAACCATTCATACATTTTATCTAAATTCGCTTTTTCCAGAATTACTTTTTTAGTCGCCAGGCGCAGAGATTCTGCCTGCACTACCTGTTCATTTAATTGTAAGGTAGCTAGCTTGGCCTGCAGAAGATCCCTTTCTTGCACAAGCTTTAAGATCACCCCATTTAACTCCTTGCTGTTGTCTATGGGAATAGGGGTTTCTCCGCTTTTTAATTCAGAGGCGGATTTAATCTGCGAACTCAGCAAGGTAATCTTCTCCTGTAAACCTATTCTTTCCTTGGCGATCTGCTCTAGCTGCTGCTTGACTAGCTTAGATTCCTGCAATACACCGACCAACTCCTCAACAAGCATCTTATTCTTATGGGTCAGCTGTATATTAAGATAAGCGCCAAAACCTAAAGAGAGGCTCAAAATTGCGATAGCCAGAATTACGAAAGGCAAAAATAGCTTCTTTGCCCAGGCATAACGTATAAGCATATAATTCTGCTTGGGGTTAATCTTTTCATAATCTAAACCCAACAGATAACGCTTGGATATGCCGCCCAAATCCTTAGTCCAGGCTAAAGACACCAAGGCGCATACGGCATTACCACCTAACGGCATATCAATCTCTATGGCGAGTTTAACTTTTTTCGACTGGATCAAGTTGATTAAATCGGGAGAGAGGTCATTTACTGCCAGACAAATACCACCGTGTCCGATGTTATTGGTAAACCCCTGGATCCAAGGCGAAAGCGACTGCTTGCTGTCTAAACTCTCCAGGCGAAATTGTACCGGCAGGACAGTATCCAGACGGATATACTTTCTCCTTTCGGTACCTAAATTACTGCTGTGTTTAACAGACATGGTTTTCCTTTAACCTAATTTAACAAATTGTTTATATTATTCTAACTAGATTCCCTTGCGAATTCAACTGCAAATATCAAGCGGCCTATAGATTTGGCCCAGCGGAATTCAACACCCTGAATCTTTTATAGATATTATACTATCTCCACCTCCAGAATATTGCCAATTTTAAATACACACTCCTCTTTCTTTAAACAACAATAGCCAATTAAATATTTGTTCCTGGCGTCCTGGCGGATCTCTTTTGGCACTACCTCTCTTGAAGAAATTTCTGCATCCTTTGTAGACAGGTATCTTATCTTCAGATGCGTCCTAGTATTGATCGCCTTCTCGATTTGAGAGATCCTGAAAGCTATGTCGCTATCTAAGGAATACTGATGCATAGAAAAAAGACTGGAAAAGACAGCAAAATCTGAAATTCCTTTTACCTGGCAGATAGCTTTAAGCCTATCGAAGACATCCCAGGCCATTTCCACATCGGAAAAAGCGCGGTGTTGCTGTTTATGCTTAATCCCTAATTTCTCGGCGATAAACCAAAGCGCATAACGCTGCTGGCCAGGCATAAGGCGTTTTGCCATGGTTAAAATATCGAAGGTGGGCTGACTGGGTAATTGCGCAAGGCCGACAATCTTTAATTCATTGTTTAAAAACCCCAAATCAAATTCGGCATTGTATGAACAAAGGTAGCTTCCTTGTATAAAATCCAGGAAGTCCGGCATCACTACTTCTATGCCTGGGGCATCCTCTATCATCTGGGGAGTGATTTTATTTACTGCAAAGGCATCCGGAGAGATTTCTCTGTGCGGGTTAACCAGCATATCAAACTTTGCAATCCTCTCCTTGCCCTTAACCCGCAATCCTGCTAGTTCGACTATACGATCACCGGAAGCAAAATTAAGTCCGGTTGTCTCAGCATCAAATATAGTAAACTCTACCTCTTCAATATATTTAAGCATCCCTAGTGGCTATATAGGCAGCGATTAACTGCCTTGGCTTATAAGAAAGTTTTACCTTGCGTAAATTATCCAGACCGGAATCATCCATAATGTTTATATAAGTGTAATTATTTAACTTGGCGCTAAACATGCGGAAAATAAACTGCGCCAATCCTTTAATCCCCAGGTTGGTTATTTCGTAGAGTATGCAAAATGTATCATTATTCAATTTATAGCCAAATGTGAATCCGGCTATCTGCTTATTAACCTCAACTATTATCCCTTCAAAACCTAGCTGTTCATATTTAGACAGCGCCTCTTTGATGACCCTGCGGTTATCCTCGATCAAACCGCAATAAAGATCATCCTGGCAATGTCTCTTGCGCTGCTTTGCCCAGCTATCGAATAAGCTCAAACAATCAGCTTTATCCTTTGGCTTTAGCTGTAAAACTTCAAAATTGCAATGTTTAACAAAATAATTGTAGGCGGCGCGCTGAGACTTAAATTTATTGCCCTTAAGGTACGCCAAATCCTTTCTTAGGCACAGGTAGTCCGGATATTTCTCATGACAGGGATAGCCTAAGGCGCGATAATAACCCAAATCCTGCTCTGCGATATTTTCGATGCGCGAAACATCCCTATTCTTATTAAAGCTATCCATAATCATAAATGCCTCTTTTATAACCCGGGGGTATCGCTCATTTTCCAGCGGAGGAAGATACATAAAACAACCCATCTTGTCACGAAAGAAAATGCAGAGGCTATTTTCAATCAAAATCCATTGGATATCAAAGATGGCTTGCCAAATATAGATATTCGCAAAAGAGAAGGCTGCAAGCATATGCCTGGAAAAAGCAAGGTGCTTATTAAATAATCCCTGATCTTTTAAGGTTAGTTTATTTAATTTCATGTGGCAATCTTAATTCCGCTACCTCTCTTACTTCTTCGTAGGCCTGAATAATTTGCGGGTTATCCTTTAACATCCTCAGCTGCTTTGGTGAATTAAGATAGCTGGAAAGATAGATAATATAATCCTTGGCCTCCTGACTATTTATTTTCTCGCTAACATAAGGACAATTTAAATCCACTGTCAGAAGCACCTTGTCTTTGCGTAAATTAATCAAAAAGGGGTAAAGCTGGCATTCGAATGGACGCATATCATAAATTCTGCATCGATTATCCGGAGTGGCTAAAAACGGGCAGATAAAATCTACGCCACCAGGATTGGCTATAGGCTGTATGCGACGATCAATAGATATAGAAGCAGCAGGAATATCTTTTTTACCTAATAGCTCCTGGATCTCCTCATCGAGAAGACAGGGGCTCCATACAGAATTAGCTTGCTTAAATCGACAACACCCCTGACACTTAAGACAAAACTCTTGCGGAACAAACTGCTTGATCACTTTACAATACTCCCTAATTTAAGCTTCTTTTCCGGAGTAAGAATAGCCAGGGTATTTTCATCAGAGCCTGCTAGAATCATCCCCTGGCTTTCTACTCCGCGCAAGATTGCCGGCTCAAGGTTATCTACCAAAACCACCTGCTTACCTAAGAGCTCCTCTTGAGAATAAAAATCTTTTATCCCGGCAACCACCTGTTTCTGTTTATCCCCTAAATCCAGGGTCAAAATTAACAACTTATCTGCATTAGGATGATCACTAACCTCTTTTATTTCAGCTATTCTTAACTCTAACTTTCTAAAATCATCAATATCCGCCATCCTGCCTCCCTCTTGAACAAATTCTTATAACTTCAGCGCGTCTTAAAACTTTAACTCTACATAAAATTCAAGTTGATACGCATTATTTGCTGATCCATCACCGCGTAAATAAGGGCTAAATAAACTTCCGTCTACATCATCGCGCCTTTCTCTATAAAACTTACCCGGGAAAAAACATCCTCCGAGAAACCCAATAGTCATATGCTGGTTGGCCTTATAATCAATAAATAAATCCGCTTCGCATCCTAAATCCCGGGAGAGATATTTTCCCTGGCCATCTAAAGTGCCTACGGGACGATTGAATGCGCTTAAATAATAGGCGTACAAGCTTACACAGAGTTTATTTGTAAAGTTATAATCAAAGCCAGCGGATGGCATAATCAGATTTTCAAAATCACCCGAGGCAAATGTACTCGGCCGTGGAACTCCATAATTTAAACCATTACCGCCACCCATTGCTACAACGGGAAGCATACCTACATTACTGCTGCTTATCGTATCCCCCAAATTCATATTTGTAGGAGAATAATAACTAAAGGCGCGATTTTTGCTTCCTGGATATACGGTATCTGCGTTTTCTGCCATATCCGGCGTAGCTTTATTGCCGGAACAAAGCAAAAATTGCAATTCCGGGACAAATTTTCCTAACGTATAATCTAACCCAGAGTAAAACATGTAGCCGGTATGTTGAATATCTTTATAAGCACTATCTTGGCTTTGGGCATAACCGAAATTGTGCGCTGCCTCTAATTTTAAAGCAAAACCTTCCCCCTGTAACTGCCAGGCAGTACCAAATGTACCCAAGAGGTCTCTTTTTACAGGAGCAGCAAAAAGATTATCCCTTTTGCCGTTTGAGGTATAATCTGCTAACATGCCTACATAAGGCCAAAAAATCTGATTAGCCGTAGTAATCTTAACATCCGTAGCAAAAAAGTTAGCTGCATTGGGTTCGTATCTTTGCCCCTGCTCCTCTTCTTGTTTAATATGCGGACCTAAGTGATTCTTATAAACTAAATCTGGCCGGCAATAATAAAGTCTCCAAAGATAACTTTGCGTCTCTTGATACAAGCTAATCCCGTAATTTTCATAATTACCGTTGAGACTAAAGCCATTGCCTACTTCGTAAATATACAACCCCGCCTTAAGACCAAAACCGCCATTGATCTTGGAATCAAACCAAAGCTCTTCAACCTGTGGCAGTAATTCTGTATTGCGATACTCCTCAACCCTGCCTCCGGAAGTAATCAGCTTATGATGAATAAAAATCGGGGCACTGTAATCATATGGCCCATTACGCTCCAGTTTAATATAAAGTTTATTTGCCGAATCTTTAAAATCGGCACTAAGGGCAAAACTGTAATCTACCCCTAAATAAGTAGCCTGATCGTCTTGGCTATGGCTGTCTAAACCTACTACGTTCTTGAGGCTTACCAGGTCTGTGCGAAAATAAGTATCCAACCCCAAAACCAAACTTTCGTTATTCAGTAGTTCATAACTATAAACCTTAGGTATAAAGTTCAGGACCATAACTAAAGAAAGTAAAACTTTCTTTATCATCTGCTTGTCCTTATCGGGAGGCGGCATTTAAAAACTTAAATTTATGCTAACACCTGCGGCGGGAAAACTCAAGGCAAAAGACGACTATATCGACATTTTGCATAAAGTAGAAACTGGCGGGGCCGACGAGATTTGGACTCGCGATTTCCTCCGTGACAGGGAGGCGCCTTAAACCAGACTAGGCCACGACCCCCGCAATTTTTTAAAGACTTATTATACTTTCTTTTAAGCTTAAATCCACTATTTATTTTGCTGTTTAATGGTGGGCGATAGAGGAGTTGAACCCCTGACCTTCTGAATGTAAATCAGACGCTCTAACCAACTGAGCTAATCGCCCCGAGATTTAGGTTTTTTGTACCTTCGATTAACGAAATCCGCTTTAGGGAATGAGCTAATCGACATTAAAATCTAAGCTCCGGAGAGTTTTCCTAAAATAATCAAAGTAAATACCATTACCAGGATAGCTACCGTCTCCGTCATACCTAAAACTGCAAGATAATTCCCAAAACCTTTTCCGGTTTCACCCATAGCATCACAGGCACAAGCAGCGCATTTTCCCTGCCAATATGCTGACAAACCTATGGCCACACCGCTAAAAGCTCCAATTCCCCAAAGATAATGACCCTGGTTAGCTAACTCAATCATCTTGGTCATTACAATATTGCCATAAAGCGTCTGAGTAAGCGGCGCAGCAACTAAAGCTACAAGCAAAAAAGAGGCGTTTTTATTTTGATTAAAATTCTTCTTCCATGCCCCTATTGCGGCCATACCAGCTACTCCTGCGCCTGCGCCAGATCCTAAAGCTGATAGACCAAGCACTAACCCCAAACCCAAATCCTTAAACTGTATCAAAGCCCCTGTCTCCATTTTTTATCTCCTCGTGTAAATAGTTATTATTCTTCCTTACAAAATGGTTTATACGCAAATCCGCTCCATGAAATATTTGCGTGGCTGCAGAATTCCAATACATTAAGCCGTACACCGTGCACCAATACTGACATCGGACCCAAAATAAAATTCAAGGTGTGCCCGGCGATCAAGATTAATACTCCTCCAATAACCGCCCAGATTCCCTTGGCTTGCGCTCCAAAGGCCATAACATTAAAGGCGTCGGCAATAGCTACCCCCGCAAGACCTACAGCAAAAAGGCGCACATAAGAAACTACGTCCGTAAAATTATTCACTAATCCTAAGGCTACTGCCGCCAAACCCTCACCTATACATTTTAAAATGTTCTTTTGGAAATTAGTAAATAATACTACCAGAATGATTCCTCCATAGATTAACCATATACCAAAGAACGGAAATCCATCGCTCAAAAGCAGGGTTTTGGCCAAGAAAAAAGCAGCCCAAATTATACTAATCCACCCCAGGTCTGCAAGTGCCAACAAAGAAGGAAGTTTAAGCGCCAATCTCCAAGAATGCGCAATTGTTAAATGTATTGCCCCGATCAAAAAACACAAAGCCTGGACAAAAGAAATATTATTAAGTTGAGGCACAAGTGGCTTTATCCCAACACTAGCAAGCCAACCTTGACCAAAAAATGTTCCTGAAATAACCCCCCATATAATAGCGCAAGAACTTAAGAGGTAAAAGAGAAAAATTGGCGTTTTGTCTTTAATTTTCTTCACCATTTTCTTATCCACGATAAATGTGATTATAAAATAAAGCAGGCCATATCCGGCGTCACCGATAATTATGCCAAAAAATAAGCTGAAGAAAACCAGAAACAGCGGACTGATATCTAATTCATTATACCCTGGAACAATTTCAAGCAATTTCAATACTGGCTGGATAAGTTTAATCCAGGCAGGATTGCGTATTAAGGTTGGAACGTTATCTTGCTCGTTGGGCTCAAGGGTGAGAATCCCCCAGCCATTTTGCCTTGCCTGTTTAACCAACAGGTCTTCTACATCAACGGGTATATAACCCTTTAAATAAACAATCTCATCGGTTTGCCCCATTCCTTTTAAAACAGAATAGAAATCTTTTTGTTGCAAAAGATTTTCTTCGGCGACAATAAGATCTTGATTATAAATCAAGTGCGCAGATAATTCTTCTCTTATGCGTTGCATAATCCTGGTATCTTCGTTAAGCCTGTTTTTCATGCCCGATAGTGATAATTTAGGCAATTCTAGCTCTTTAAAACCAAGCTCTATTTTCTCTGTTGTAACCACCAAGCAATTTAGCAGTGCCCCCTGCACAGAAATCTTCTTTAAGAGTACATCTTCTGGCAGGGTTTGAATCTTATCCTTAGGAATCTGGTAAAATCTCAGAAAAATATTCTTTTGTTGCAGCGCCTTTACTTCCAGAGGATCAAAATCACCCCAAGACTCCCATTGATCTATCCAATTACCCAGAGTTACCGAATATTCTCTTAGCTGATCAAGCCGTTTCTGCAAATCAATAACGTGGTGACAAACAAAATCCCATTTTTCAAAGTTGCGCATCGCTTGGTGCCCGGGATGACTCTGCATAGCCGTAGACAAAATAGATCTTGTCTGTTCAATCAGATTTAGCTTTTCGCTGATTTCATTGATCTCAAGGCCAGAGGGAATATTTTCATGCTCAACATGTACAATACCTAAACTGCGCAAGCCATCCAAGGCGCTTTGGGCCTGACCTGGTTGCATCAGCAGGAAAACTTTTTTCATTTTAACAATCATACGCTGGCCTCTTCTAAAACTAGCTCCTCGATTTTCCTCTTAGCAATTTTACAACGACCCACAGCATTAGCCATCTGGTCGCCTATATAAATCTTAATCAAGCGGATATCCTCTTCAGCCTGCGGAATCTTAACTTTTTCAAAAAGATTTACCCGCTGAGTAGTAATGCGCAGTTCATGCCGCAAAATAACAATCCCCTCTTGGCGCGTGAAAATCTCTTTTTTCAAAATAGCCACTTCCCTGAACAGCTCAATTGCTGCATCAACCCATAAAGGAGTAGAGAATAAATCATATTCGCTTGTTTCAAATTCCAGGGAAACAAAAACGGGGATATCCACGCCCGCGATATTCTTGAAATGAATATTGGTCTCACTTGGCAACAAAAAAGCCCTTAGGTCAATTTCTGGCTGATTAAGTAAGCCGATCCACTGTTCAATTGCCTGTCTTTTCTTAACCAGAGACTGTTTTCTTTCTTCAAGAATTAAATTCTGCTGCAAGATTTCCAGCTGCAACTGTTGTTTTTTCAGTTGCAAAGTAGGCAGGTAGCGCTGGAATTGTCTTAAAGCATCGCGCTGTCTTTTTAATTCACCCTTGGTAAGCTTTATCTTTGCCATTATTTTTTCGGCCAGTACTGCTGGATAATTGAACGCTTAATCCCGGTCTCCTCCGGGCTAAAAGAATCCGCCAAGATCTGCCAACCTAAATCCAAAGCTTTTTCCAGGGGGATATTTACTTTAAGCGACATCATATTCTTTTCAAAAAGCTCGCCATATTTAAGCAATTTATTATCCCAGGCGCTCATTTGAAAACCCATAGATTGTTTCTCAATAGTTTGTCGATAACTGGCAAAAAGCTGGATCATCATATCCATGATTGTGCGATGATCCAAACGGGTTTTCCCGTTGACCTGTTGTTTAAGTCGGCTCAATGATCCAAAAGGTTCAATAACGCCACCCTTAAGATATAGTTGCCCTTCGGTAATGTATCCGGTGTTATCCGGGACAGGATGCGTTACATCATCACCGGGCATAGTAGTTACCGCAAGAATAGTAATTGAGCCTGCCCCCTGGAAATCAACTGCTTTTTCATAACGGCTGGCTAATTGGCTATAGAGATCGCCGGGATAGCCGCGGTTGGAAGGAACCTGCTCCATGGTTATAGATATTTCTTTTAAGGCATCGGCAAAATTGGTCATATCGCTAAGCAAAACTAACACGCGTTTGCCTTTTAGGGCAAAATCTTCAGCTACGGCCAGGGCAATATCTGGAACAAGCAGACATTCAACCACCGGATCCGCTGCAGTATGCATAAAGAATATCGAACGGCTTAAGGCGCCTTGTTTATTTAACGTCTCTTTGAAAAATAAATAATCATCATACTTTAAGCCCATGCCTCCGAGAATAATAATATCTATTTCGGCCTGAATAGCAATCCTGGATAAAAGTTCGTTGTACGGTTCTCCGGCAATTGAGAAGATGGGTAGTTTCTGAGATTCTACTAAAGAATTGAAAACATCAATCATGGGGATGCCGGTGCGGATCATTTTATTCGGGATTATTCTTTTTACCGGGTTAACTGGCGGAGCGCCAATATCGACCATATCTTCTGATAAGGCAGGGCCATGGTCCAAAGGCAGGCCGCTTCCATTAAATATGCGGCCCAATAAGTTTTCGCCTGTAGCAACGCGCATGGGATGACCTAAAAACCTCACCTTATCACCTGTGGATATACCCCGGCTTCCCGCAAAGACCTGCAAGAATATCTTTTGGGAATCAATACGAATAACCTGGGCTAAAGAGACTCCGCGTCGAGTAGTAATCTCTGCAATATCTAAATACCCTACTCCTTCAGCCTCTACGGTAATGACATCTCCGGCGATCTGAATAATATTAGTATAGACCTTCTGCATTTTATTCTGCCTTCTTGTTTTCTGCTAAAAATATCTTTATCTCTTCTTCTGTTTTCCTGAATTCTGCGCTTCCCCACGGCAGAGAATTCCAGGTGCGCAATAACTGCCTTAACCTCTGGAAGAAGCTCAGCGCGCCTTGTTTATCCCCTAATTTAAATTCAGCAAGCAGAATGTCATAAATAAAATTAAATACGTAGATCTGTCTTTCTTTAGAGGTAGCCTCATCCACTGCATCAAAGGCGTTCTGCTGTAAATAAACAAAGTCAAAGAATTCTCCTTTAAGGTACTCAATATAATCCTTGAGCGAAGTGCCCTCCTCGCCAATAACCTTCATCATCTGAAAGACCTCATGGCTTCTACGCAAAATCTCATGACCGAGAACCTCTTTTTTCTGTTCAATGAAACCTTTATATTTACTCCAGCTGATTAATGGATCAATTGCCGGATATCTGCGCGCATCGGAACGCTCCCGGGAAAGCCCATGAAAAGCTCCTACTACCTTAAGCGTGGCCTGAGTAACCGGCTCTTCAAAGTTTCCTCCTGCAGGACTGACGGTGCCTCCGATGGTAACTGAACCCGTTAAACCATTATGTAAGCGGACTAACCCGGCTCTTTCGTAGAAAGAAGCGATGCGTGATTCAAGGTAAGCAGGAAAAGCCTCTTCTCCGGGAATTTCTTCCAGCCTTCCGGACATCTCGCGCATGGCCTGAGCCCAACGCGACGTAGAATCTGCAAGCAACAAAACATTTAACCCCATCTGACGATAATATTCCGCAATGGTTGCCGCAGTATAAACACTAGATTCCCGGGCGGCAACAGGCATAGAGCTGGTGTTACAAATAATTACTGTGCGGTCAATAAGCGGCTTATTCGTGCGCGGATCAACTAATTCCGGAAAGGTTTTAAGTGTCTCAACTACCTCCCCGGCGCGTTCTCCACAAGCAGCAATAATTACGATATCCACCTCTGCATGCCGGCTGGTCAATTGTTGCAAAACAGTTTTGCCGGCGCCAAAGGGACCAGGGATGCAATAGGTACCGCCGCGGCTAACTGGAAAGAGGGAATCAATCAAGCGCATTTTTGTGACTAATGGTTCAAGCGGCCTTAATTTATCCGCATAAGCGCAAATAGGAATTTTTACCGGCCAAGTCTGCTGTAAAAAAACATCGAACACTTTGCCGGCGCTATTTCTAACCTGAGCGATTGGCTGCTTTAAATTATACCTTCCTGGAGAAGAAATGCTTAGCACCTCAAGGCTGCCAGAAAGCATAAAAGGTACCATGATATAATGCTTAAATATTTTCTCCGGGACAAAACCTAACCAGCTTCCTGCTAAAACTTTATCTCCTGGTTTTACTAAAGGAGTAAAATCCCATTGCGTTTTATCAGAAAGGGCTTCAAGATAAATACCGCGCTTAAGGAAAAAACCACATCTCTCTGCCAAGGCGGGAAGTGGATTTTGCAGCCCATCAAAAATTTGGCCTAATAGTCCTGGGCCCAACTCAACAGAAAGCAACTCGTCGCTAAATTCAACCGCCTGGCCAACCTTTAAACCTGCAGTATTTTCATAAACCTGCATCTCGGCATGATTTGCCCTTACACGGATTACCTCTGCTTTTAAACGCTCGGCTCCATGCAAAATATAGGCTACCTCATTCTGAATAATATGCCCTTCTACCTGGGCAGAGACCATATTTGCGTTAACTTTTAAAATGCGCCCAACTCTTTTCTTTTCCATATTAATTTACAGCTACCTGGTTAAATAAGCGTTCTTTATCTGCCCTCTGTATTCTATCCCAGCGCTCTAAAATCTTTAATTTTAATAGATAGGATAAGAGATAATTGAAATCAAAATAGTGGCCGATGCTTAAAGAATCTAAAAATTCCCACCTCGCCTGGTCCAGGGTCTTTTCTGCTTCCAGTATGGAGGGAGTTTTGTAGGCAACCATTGCCAAATGACCAATATATGCTTCGGTATCGTCGGGTAGGCGGATAAATTTTAAAACATCTACTTTTTTACGTCTCCCCCGCAGTCGCGCTAACTCATTCCTCAAGGCAATCTCAAAGCTAGCCCATCTGCCCAATATGCCTGTTGCTGCGGGATTGAAACAATCTGTCTCTTTATAAGCAATATTGCGCAAAAGCTCAATCTCCCTTTCCGGAATCAAACCTTTACATTTAACAAGAAAATCTTCTAAGCTAAAAGGAATGCGCGCAGCAAAACTAAGCATTGGAAGGCTTGAGATAAGATATATGTAATAGGCTCCCATTTATTCTAATTTTAATATCTTGCTCAACTCAGGCTTTAAAAAACTGCTAATATATTCTGTCAAGGCCTGGGAGCTAAAATCAAAGGTGGATTTACCCGCATCAAAGCTAATCACAAACCCGCTATCAATATCATCTGCGGATTTTAGGCTTATTTGTTTCTTTGTTTCCTCTGCCAACTGTTTGAGAAACCCTTTTTCTAAGCTATCCTTATCTTGCGGTGCCAAAGAAATAATAATCTGGCTGCCTAAAGAAAGTGGAGCATGTTTAATTAATTCCTTAATGATCCTGGTTAATTCCTCGGTGCCCAAAGCCTGGCGGAGATTTAATTGCACCAATCTTTCAAGCATAGAGTTTATTTCTTTTCTTAAAGTAATCAATAAATCTCTACCTGCCTGCTTTAAAGACGCATTGGTAGACTCTTCCAGCCTCTTTGCATCGAGGCTGGCTTGCTCAATAATCTTCTCGGCCTGTTTTTTTGCCTGAGCAGCTATCTCTTCTGCCCTTAAGACTGCTTCGGCTTTTATCTGTGCAGCCTGCTTTTCAGCTACAGCTATCCCTTCCTGCTGTATCTTGGCAATCAAATCACTAATTTCCTGCGTCATGTGCAACACCCCCTAGGATTATTTATTTAGCAACATCCCGTCAAACAGGTTTTTTATAGTCATCTGCGAAGAGGGGATAAGTCCCCTAAAAGTTCTTCTGCCTTTGCCTGCGGATTCTCTGCCTTTAAAATCGGCCTGCCGATTACCAAAAAGTTACTTCCTGCCTCTACTGCCTGTTTTACAGTAGCCACCCTCTTTTGATCATCCGGGATAGAATTATTGGCTCTAATTCCCGGGGTTACGATAAAAAAATCTTTTTTTATCTCTCGGCGTAAGATAGCTGCCTCCTTGACCGAACAGACGACTCCATCTAATCCACAGTTAATTCCCGTCTCTGCTAAATCGAACACCCGTTTTTTATGGGTGTTTGCGCTGGTTAAAACCGTTACCCCAATTAATAGCGGCCGGTTTATTTTAGAGATCCTTGCCTGCTGTTTCGCCGAAGCAACAGCGGCCCTTAACATCTCTTCGCCGCCTGATATGTGCAGAGTGAGCATTTTTACTTTAAGCCGCACTGCCGCAGCAACTGCCGCCGCCACGGTATTAGGAATATCGAAATATTTAAGATCCAAAAAAACCTGGGCCCCTTTTTTATGCAATAGCTCGATAACCTTTGGTCCATAGGCGGTAAAAAGCTGGCTGCCCACCTTAAAGATATTTATCTTTGGATAAAGGCTATCCACAAATCCCCTGGCCTCCTCTATTGTATGTACATCGAGAGCAAGTATTATTTTTGGGCTATTCAATCCTTGCATGCTTTTAATCTTCCTATGATTTCACTCAAGTTTAAGATATTATTATCTGACATATATTGTTTTAATCCGGAGACAACCTCAAGGCTAACTTTCGGGTTAATAAAGTTTGCGGTTCCTATGCTGATAGCGGTGGCGCCGGCAATAAAAAACTCTAAAGCGCTTTCTGTGTCCATTATACCACCCATGCCAATAATAGGAATATTAATCTTGTTGTAAACCTCCCAAACCATTCTTACTGCTATCGGCCGGATTGCCGGCCCGCTTAAACCACCAACCCAAGATCCGATCTTGGGCGAACGTTTACGCACATCTATGCGCATGCCGGTAAGCGTGTTAATCAAGGCTATAGCATCACTACCTGCATTTTGCGCAGCCAAAGCGATCTCCGAAATAAAGGTAACGTTTGGCGATAGCTTGGTAATCAAACATTTCTTAGTAAGCCTGCGCACCGTACTTACCAATGCGAATGTCTCTTTGGCATCTTGGGAGATTAGCTTATTTTTTTGCATGTTTGGACAGGAGATATTCAACTCAATTGCCGAAACTAAATTTATCTTATCCAGCTCTCTTACCAGGATAGAGAATTCTCCAGGATCATCCTCAGCAGCAATACTGACAATAACAGGGACGCCCAATCCTTTTAAAAACGGGAGTTTATCTTTAATAAATTTATCTATACCCGGGTTCTCCAGGCCGATAGAATTGAGCATGCCCGCAGGGGTCTCGCATGTTCTAGGGGGAAGATTTCCCTGCCGCGGCTTAATAGTAATAGTTTTAGTAACGATGGCCCCGATTTTCTTTAAATCAAAAAATCCCTTAAACTCCTCGGCGTAACCAAAGGTACCGGAGGCAACCATAACAGGATTCTTTAAAATAAGATTCCCGATATCTACGGTTAAATCTGTTTTTATCTGCCTTGCCAATTTAACTCCTTTCCTGAAAAAACCGGACCATCCTTGCATACTCTCCTGTATCCAGATTTAGTAGTTATGACACAGCCGAGGCAAGCGCCAATTCCGCAGGCCATATGCGTCTCTAGCGAAAGCTGGCTATTAAGATTTTCTTCATCGGCGATCCTGGCAATGCTTTTTAACATAGGCTCTGGACCGCAGGCAAAAATATTTGAAAAACCACCCTGCGCTAAATTTACCTTCAATAAATCCGTGACTCTGCCCTTAAAACCCAGAGACCCGTCATCGGTGGAAATTTTTACTGAACAACCAAGGTTTTTAAACTCCTTTTCACAAAGAAGCTTTCTTTTCGTAGTTGCCCCCACCAAAACCAATGGCTTGCTTAGTTTTAATTTCTCCGCCAGCAAGACTAATGGCGCCACCCCGATACCTCCGGCAACTAATACAACTCTTTGCCTGGGCGATTTTTTAGCTATGCGAAGATATTCAAAGCCATTGCCCAGAGGGCCAATGACATCTAAAAGTTCACCTGGAGCCCTTAATGATAGGGCCTGCGTGCCTGGACCGATAACCTCATAAATGACGCTTACCTTTATTCCTTTTGCACTATGAATACTAAGCGGCCTTCTTAATAATGGCTTATCAGTATGATTAACCCTAATATCTAAAAATTGACCGGCTTTAGCATTCCTGGCGATAAACTCAGAATTAAATATCAAATGCCAATAATTACTTTTGAGCTTTTTATTGGAGATTATTTTAGCTTTTATCTGAAGCGTTTCCATTCCTTTTATATGTCCGCCTACTAAGTAAAACTATGAAAATTAAGAATAAACCAAAGGTAATAAATAACCAGACGGATTGAACTATATAGGCTTTAAACCCTTCCCTAACTATATCCTCCCAGGATTCTATCAACAAGGTCAATAGAAGAAGCGTTAAGATTGAGCCGATTTCTTTCTCAAACCAAACCAGTTTTATAGGTAGATACTCGCTTATATCCAATCTGATTATTGTAGATAATGCCGGAACGATGCGTGGTACCCTCTTGCAATAATCTTTATATGCTTCGGGAAATGCTGCCAAGAGTTTTCTTTCTTCTTTATATATAAGCATAATATAGCGAACAATAAAGATAATAATGAAAATTACCGCTGCCCACCATCTAAACACTGCCATCACTACTCCTAAGCCGATTAAAAATATCCCCAAATACATGGGGTTACGCACAATCTGATACGGGCCTGCCTGTATCAATGCCTGGCTTTCGCAAGAATGCTCTGCCTTATAACCTCTGGCGGAAACACGGATTATTTGCCCCAAAAGAATCAGTGAAAAACCTAAAATCTCAATATATTCCTCCATGCCGCCGATAGTATTATTACGAAAGAATATTTTTGGGAAGAATGCCACTAGAAATATTGCGCAGGCGATAATTACCCCGTTAATTTTAAGCCGCTTTTTCATTTAGCAATGCTCCGGATTATAAAACTATTTTTGACATTTAGGGCAAAAATAAGTACCCCTTCCGCCCTGGGCGATCCTCTTGATTGGCCCTTTACAGAGATAACAAGGCTTACCTTCTCTGCCATAAACACGATGGAACTTAACATAACTGCCTGGTTTACCCGAAAGCCGCACATAATCATCAATCGAAGAGCCACCGTGCTTAATCGCGCTGCTTAAAACATCTCTGGTTTCTTTATATAAGGCCTCCTTTTCTTTTGCCGTCAAACTTTGGGCAGGTCTTTGTGGGTCAATCTTAGCGCCAAACAATATCTCAGCAGCATAAAGATTGCCGATCCCCGAAATAAAGGACTGATCCATAAGCAAAGGCTTGATTCTGGTTTTCTTCTTAGCAAGCATATCCTTAAAATCGTCATAAGTCAAATCAAATGGCTCAGGCCCAAGGGTTTGTACAAATTTTATTCTCTCCTAGCGATCAACCAGACGCAGCTCTCCAAACAAACGCTGATCATTAAAATCTAATACCTTGCCACCGGAAAGATGGAATGCCACGCGGCTCTTTTTAGACCCTGAGAGATTACTCGATTCTTGCCTGAGCACCAACTGTCCAGTCATCTTTAAATGTATAGTCAGAGCAGAGCCGTTGGATAGCTCTAAAATTAAGAGTTTTCCCCTACGTAAAACATCTTTTATAGTTAACCCCACAAGCGATCTTTGAAACACGGCTAATGAAGGCTGCCGTACAACCATTGGGTTATACACACAAACCCTGACGATTCTTTTGCCCAATAAGTTATTCTGTAAATCTCTTTTGATTGTCTCTACTTCTGGCAGCTCCGGCATAATTTTATTCTACTTAACCTTCTTGCCATTTACCTTATGATATTCCTGTAATGACTTAACGCTTATGTCCTTTTTCATAAACATTTCAATCCCGTTTACCGTTGCCTGAGCTCCAAAAATTGTAGTGGTATAGGGTATATTATAAAGAATTACTTGTGAGCGGATCTTTACCTCATCCTGACGGGGAATCCGGCCTGAAGGCGTATTGATAACCATCTGGATCTTGCCGTCTTTCATCAAATCCAGGATATTTGGTCTTCCCTCGCTGATTTTAGGCAGCACCTTGGCCGGAATATTATTCTTTTCTAAGACCGAAGCTGTGCCGCTAGAGGCGAAGATATTAAACCCTAGGTCTTTTAATTTTTTGGCAATGGCAATCACATCTCTTTTATCCCGGTCATGCACAGAGATAAAAACATTGCCTTTTTTGGGAATCTTCTGTCCCGCAGCAATCTGGCTCTTGATATAAGCACTGGAAAAATCCCGATCAATCCCCATAACCTCACCGGTAGATTTCATCTCCGGCCCCAGCATCACATCTACCCCCGGAAAGCGGTTAAAGGGAAAAACCGATTCTTTCACTGCCACATGTTGGGGGATAACCTCTTCACTAAAGCCCAAATCCTTTAGCTTCTTACCCAGCATTATTTTGGTTGCCAACTTTGCTAGAGGTATTCCGATCACCTTAGAAACTAAAGGTACGGTGCGCGATGCGCGCGGGTTAACCTCTAATACATACACCTTAGCATCTTTAACTGCATATTGCACATTCATTAACCCCACAATATTGAGCTCCTTGGCCAAGCAATAGGTGGCCTCCCTTATCTTCTTTAAAATATCCGGGGATAGAGTATACGTGGGAAGGGACATTGCCGCATCCCCGGAATGCACCCCTGCCTGCTCTATATGCTCCATAATTCCGCCAATAACAAAGGTCTCTCCGTCGCCAATTAAGTCTACATCCACCTCAATGGCATCCTCCAGGAATTTATCAATCAAGATGGGATGTTCACCGGAGACCTCGGCTGCCTCTTTAATAAACCTTTCTAATAGTTCCGCATCATAAACAATCTCCATGGCCCGGCCACCTAATACATATGATGGCCTGACCAATACGGGATAGCCGATATTATTAGCTACCTTTTGCGCCTCTTCAAAGGTAAATACTGTACCGCTATTCGGCTGCAATAAACCCAATTTGTCAATCATATGCTTGAAACGTTTGCGATCCTCAGCGATATCAATACTTTCAGAGCTTGTCCCTAGGATATTAACCCCTGCCTTTCTTAAAGATACCGCCAGATTAATCGGAGTTTGTCCGCCAAACTGCACGATCACTCCAATCGGCTTTTCTAGCTCGATGATATTCATAATATCTTCAAAGGTAAGCGGCTCAAAATAAAGCCGGTCAGAGGTATCATAATCAGTAGAGACGGTCTCCGGATTACAATTCACCATAATACTGTCTACACCCTCCTCCTTAAGCGCATAGGCAGCGTGACAACAGCAATAATCAAACTCAATGCCTTGGCCGATTCTATTCGGACCACCGCCTAAGATAATCACTTTTTTATTTTTGCTTGACCTGGACTCATCCTTGGTCTCTTGTGTCGAATAAAAATAAGGCTGCTTGGCATTAAACTCTCCTGCGCAGGTATCAACCAATTTATAAACCGGCTTTGCATTATTCTTTTTATTTAATTGCCTCACCTTCTCCTCCTTAGTATTCAGCAGAAAGGCAAGCTGGACATCGGAAAATCCGTCTGCTTTAGCGCGCGCCAATAATTCCTGCGCAATATTTGGCTCATCTTCTGCCTTCTTGTTCCTATACTGCTTAATCTCCTCCTCTAACTCCACTAACTGTTTCATATTATCAATAAACCAACGGTCAATATGGCTCAATGTATATATCTCATCTATACTTAAGCCGGCTTTTAACGCATAGCGTATATAAAATAACCTTTCATCATTGGGCGTAGAAACTTTATCCTTAATTTGTTTAAGCAATACGCTGCTGGGATTTTTTAGCATCTCATCGGTAATCTTGTCCCTGCCATCGGCACCAAAACCAAAGCGTTTTATTTCAATTGAACGCATACCTTTTTGCAGGGCCTCTTTAAAATTTCTGCCGATAGACATTGCCTCCCCTACAGCCTTCATGGAGGTATTCAAGATTCTTTCTGCATAAGGAAATTTCTCAAAGGTAAACCTGCAGATTTTAAATACGCAATAATCCACTGTTGGCTCAAAAAATGAAGTGGTTTTACTGGTAATCTGGTTCATCACTTCGGGTAGAGTTAGCCCCACTGCTAATTTTGTAGCGATCCTGGCGATTGGGACCCCTGTAGCCTTTGATGCCAGGGCAGAGGAGCGGGAAAGCCGGGGGTTAACTTCGATAATAACAATCTTGCCATTATCCGGATTCTGACCAAACTGAATATTCGCCCCTCCTCCAGATATGCCTATTTTACGAATAATTTTCTTGCAGAGATTAACAAAGTTTGCATACTCCTCGGGGGTTAAGGTCTGGGCAGGGGCAACAACAATGCTGTCTCCCGTATGCACACCCATAGGATCAACGTTCTCCATAGAGGTAATCATAATTACATTGTCCGCACAATCACGCATTACCTCGAATTCAATCTCCTTCCAGCCCAAAACCGATTGCTCTACTAAAACCTGATGCACTGGGCTAATCTCAAGGCCCTTGGATAGAAAAGCCTCTAACTCCTCTTTATTATATGCTATGGCTCCTCCGCTGCCTCCCAAACAATAAGCAGGACGCAAAATCAAAGGGAACCCGATATCTAAGCCAATCTTCATTCCTTCCTTAACGCTTGTTGCAATTCCGCTTTTAGGAAGGTCCACCCCGATCTCCTGCATTGCCTTTTTAAAAAGATCCCTGTCCTCGGCGCAAGAGATAGCCTCCACAGAAGAGCCTATGGATTCGACTCCGTATTTTTTAAGTACACCCTGTTGCATTAAAAAGAAGGCCAGGTTTAAACCTGTTTGCCCGCCCAGGGTTGGCAATATGGCATGCGGCCTCTCCTTAGCAATTATCTTTGTAAGTACATCTACGGTCAGCGGTTCAATATAGGTGACATCCGCCATTCCCGGATCCGTCATAATTGTCGCGGGGTTAGAGTTGACTAAAATAGTATGGTATCCTTCCTCTCTTAGGGCCTTGCAGGCCTGAGATCCAGAATAGTCAAATTCGCATGCCTGACCAATAATTATCGGGCCGGAACCAATCATAAGAACCTTCTTTATATCTTTACGCCTGGGCATATTTTACTCCTTTAAAAGTTTATTAAATTTAATCAATATGGAATTCACCTGATCAAAACCGGAAGATACAGGGTTGTATTGTACGCCTATGAGTTTCAATTTCTTGCTTTCTATCTCTTCGGGCGTATGATCGTTTAAATTATAAGCAGTAACCTTTAAGCCCTTAACTTTGTGCAAGGCATTCTGGTCAATAACATATCCGTGGTTCTGAACAGTAATTTCACCCCTAAAAGAACCTGGTCTGGCTAATGGATAATTTACTCCCCGGTGTCCTAACTTTAACCGGCTTAACCCTGCCCCTAAAGCAACTGCCAAAACATGACAACCTGTAGCAACCCCTAATATAGGCAATTTGCCAATAAGCGGCCGCATATTTTTTGCAACCTGCTCTAGGGCAGGGTCATTCTCCGGCCCATTTGAGATAACTATACCTCTGGGGTTGAGGGATAGGATCTGCTTTGCAGTAGAGTTATATGGAAGAATATTTAAAGAAAACCCCATTGCCTCTAATTGTTTGAGCAGGCCATTGGTTACCCCCAGGTCTAAAACCGCCAATTTCCTGCCTTTACCTAAAATTTTTGCTTTAGTAACGGATGTTTCTGATAAAAGAGTTTGCGCAGGAAGACTTTTAAATTGTTTTATTCTATTCGCTAATTTTTTAAGATCAAATTCTTTTGTAGAGACTAACCCAAAGAGTGACCCTTTCTCCCTCAGATGTACAGCAAGGGTGCGTGTGTCAAGATTATAGATTACCGGTTTTTTATGCTCTTTTAAGAAATCATCCAGGCTTGATTTTGCCTGAAAGTTAGAATAAATCCGGCTTTTTTCTTTAACTACCAGCGCGCTTACCCAGACTTTGTTAGACTCATTAAATTTTGGAGCAACCCCATAATTGCCGATAAGCGGATAGGTTAATACCAGGATTTTTGCGGCATTTGCCGGGTCAGTAATCATCTCTTGATAGCCCACTACCGCAGTATTTAAAATTAACTCACCAAAACACTCTGTGTCTAAATCACTGGATGCCTCAAAGCTCTTGCCGTCCTCCAAAAATAAGATTGCCTTCATCGCCTAACCTCTCCTGTTTGTAATAATTCTCTTGTTTTCCTCACTGCCTCTTGAATACTGTTAACCTTGATTACTCCTTTGATCTTCCATGAACCTAGACTAATAACTGGTATATTAAATTGTAAACAGTAAGCAATCTCCGAAAGGGTACCCGCTTCTCCAGGAAGAGCCAAAACTACATCCGCGGACTTGACTACTAATACATTTCTCGCTAAACCCATCCCAGTAGGAATAACAATGTCAACGAATTTATTTGCCTCTCTTTTATCATAACCCGGTATAATACCTATGGTTAAGCCGCCTCCAACCTTAAAACCAGAGCATACCGCCTCCATTGTACCACCTAGACCACCGGAAACGAGTATATCAACCACTTTAGTGAGTTTTTTGCCTAATTTATGGGCAATTTGCTCCACATTACCGCTACAACTATGCCCACCAATTACTGAAACTATTTTTCTTCGCATATTGCCTTATTTTACGCCTGGCAGGAATCAAGCACCTTAAGCTTTTATTTAGCGCAGTCCTGTCGAGTCTACGAGACAGGATGAGCTTGGCTTCCTGCCCTAATTTTGCGCCTGGCAGGAATTGAACCTGCACCACTAGCTCCGGAGGCTAGTGCCCTATCCGTTGGGCCACAGGCGCGCTGTATTAAAATAGTTTAAGCTGCTCTTCACTTTTCTTTTCAGGCATATCCTGGTCAAATATTGAAATTATCCCATATTCCCCATCATATCCGGGCTTAATATTTATTTTACCTGCCCTTGCCCTCATCACGCCTTCAACAACCTTGCTCGGCAACCTCTTAAGTAAATTTTCCTTAGGAGCGCGCATCAATATATCAAACTCCGTGCCAAAATTTGCCAAATAGCTTCGGTAATCCCTTTCCACCCCTATGCTCGTCTTGGCTACACCTTTTGCCTCCGCGATTATCTGGTCTAATGAAATAAGGTTTTTAAAAGGTATGGCGTTGTCCGGAATAAACCCTACTGGGCGGTCAGCTAATTTCTCAACCCGGTTGACTACTCCCACGGTCACGCTCTTGCCACATTTAGGGCATCTGCCGTTATGCGCCTTTGTTTCTTGGGGTGACCAGCGCACGCCGCAAAGCCTATGGCCATCGAAATGATACTTCCCTTCTTCAGGGAAGAATTCTATAGTATAGAGAAATCTTTTCTTGTCTTTGGTTTTTAAAACCTCCCTTATGGTTTTATAATCCAGTTCGCAGTTAAAGACATTCGCTTCCCGTCCAATCTTTGACGGAGAATGCGAGTCGCTATTAGAAATTAACGTAAACCTATCCAAAGCGCTAAGCCGCCAATTCATAGTTGGATCGCTGGAAAGCCCGGTTTCAAGTGCAAATATTTTTTCTGTCTGCTTGCCAAAACAATCTTCGATTCTATCAAAACCCGACATTGAACCAAACACCGAAAACCAGGGTGTCCAGATATGCCCGGGGATAATCATACAGTTTTCATCAATATCAAAAATAATACGCGCCAGCTCTTCGGCATCTAACCCCAGTATCGGCCGACCATCACTAGCCAGATTGCCTAGCCTGGACAGTCTTTCGTTTATCCTGTCTACGTTTTTAAAAGATGGGCTGAAGATTAAATTATGAATGCGGTAGGTGCGTCCTGCCTTGGAGTAAATACTGCTTACCTCGGCAGTAAGCATAAAATATACACCTGCGTGTTTATATAGCCCGTTTCCGCAATCTTCCAATGTATGCTTTAACTCTTCCAGCCAGAGATGATGCGTAAAATCACCTGTACCCATCAGGGTGACCCCTTTTAATTTTGACCACTCTGCCAGGTGCTTAACGTCCATATCGCGGCTGGTTGCTCGAGAATACTTGGAATGAATGTGAAGGTCTGCGATAAACTCCATTTTATCTTTTATATACCACCTTTCCATTGCAAATTGTATAATCCACTACTCCTTTTAAGGTATGGCCGAGAAAAGCAGAGTTTTTAGACTTAGAGACCAGCTCACTTTTTTTAACCTGCCATTCCTCTTCTCCGGAGATAACCACTATGTCCGCAAACATCCCTTCTTGCAAAGATCCTCTTTCTATGCCTAAAATCCTGGAAGGGTTAAGCGAAAGCTTTTCAAACAACTGGATCCAGTCTAATAGCTTTGTATCGATGAGTTGGGTTATGCTCACAGCCAATTCAGTCTCAAGCCCAACTACCCCAAACTCCGCGCGCTCAAATTCAATATCCTTTTCATTCTCTGTATGCGGGGCATGGTCTGATGCAATAGCATCAATTACGCCGCACCTTAACCCCTGTTTAATTGCTGCCAAATCTTTAGCGTTTCTTAACGGGGGATTCATCTTCATATTCGTATCATATTCTAAAAGCGCATCTTCTGTGAGTGAAAAATAATGCGGAGCGGTTTCGCAGGTTAGCTTAACCCCTTTCTTCTTGGCCCTGGAAATGATTTCCACTGATTCCTGGCAGCTTATATGTGCAATATGTACAGCTGCGGAGCATCTTTCTGCCAGGTCAATATCCCGCGCTATTCTTTTATACTCAGATTCATTTGAGATACCCCGCAGGCCCAGCCGAGTTGAGTTAAACCCCAAATTAATTACCCCTTTGCCAGAAAGCTTTTTATCTTCACAGTGGCAGATAGTCAGAATCCTAGCTTTAGCTGCCTCTTGCAAGGCCTGGAGCATCAAATTTTCATTCTCTACGGAACAACCGTCATCCGATAAAGCGTAGGCACCATTTTGTCTTAACTCTGCAATTGCGCTTAGCTCTTTACCCAGGCGGCCTTTAGTAATAGATGCGCAGGTCAACACATTTACTTTGGCATCCTTGTTAATTATCCCTTTGAGCAATTCAATACTCTCTGCGCAATCTATTGTTGGGCTGGTATTAGGCATGGCTAAGACAGTAGTTACTCCTCCCTTAGCAGCAGCTGCCGTAGCAGTAGCTACTGTTTCCTTATCCTCTCTTCCCGGCTGGCGTAAATGCACATGCATATCTACAATACCCGGAGCAATAATCTTGCCTCTGGCATCAATAATACTATCTGCCTGTGCCTTGATATCCTTAGCTACCCTGGATATCTTACTATCCTTAACTAAAACATCCATCGCGGCATCCATCTTGTTCGCCGGATCAATTAATCTTCCATTTTTAATTAATATGCTCATCCTTTATCTTCCCTTGCCTGACTTACCAGGAATAAAACCGCCATGCGTACCGCAATACCATTGGTAACCTGTTCTAAAATCACCGAGTTCTTCCCATCCGCTACCCCACTAGACATCTCAATACCCCGATTAATCGGACCAGGATGCATCACCAGAATATTCTTCTTGGCCTTAGCCAGCCTTTCTTCTGTAATCCCAAACCTCTTATAGTAATCTAACTGTTCCGGGAATGCCGCCCCCTCATCGCGCTCAAACTGCATTCTTAAAACATTTATTGCATCGGCATTCTTTAAAACCTCATCTATGTTGCTTGATGTCTTTACCCCGGTTCTTTCTATCTCAGTTGGAAGCAGCATCTCCGGAGCGCAAACAGTAACATTTGCCCCTAATTTAACCAAACCCCAGATGTTTGAACGGGCCACCCGTGAATGTGCAATATCTCCTACGATCGCTACGTTCAAACCTTTTATTTTCCCTAATTTTTCTTTAAGCGTAAAAATGTCAAGTAGGGCCTGGGTAGGATGCTCATGCCAGCCATCCCCGGCATTAATCACACTGATATCCAAGGCACGCGCCAGCATATTTGCTGCGCCTGAACAATTATGTCTCATAATAATTATATCCGCCTTAAGCGCCTGGATGTTTTTACCGGTATCAATTAAAGTTTCCCCTTTGCGCACACTTGAGGTTTCTGTCGCAATATTAATTACATCGGCGGAAAGTCTTTTGGCTGCCACCTCAAAAGATACGCGCGTACGCGTAGACGGCTCATAAAAAAGATTTACTGCGGTCTTGCCGCGCAAGGCAGGAACCTTCTTGATCTCGCGAGTAGAAACCTCTTTAAAAGATTCTGCGGTTTCCAGGATTAACTCGATTTCCCCTTGTGTAAGATATTCAAGGCCTAAAAGATCCTTTTTCGTCCAGGACACTATTCTTTCTCCGTAATTAATACCACGTCGCTTGCATCAGATTCTTCCAGATGCACCTCCACGGTTTCCTGCTTAGAGGTAGGAATGTTCTTGCCCACAAAATCCGCTCGAATCGGCAATTCGCGATGTCCACGGTCTATCAAGACTGCTAATTGTATAGATTTCGGCCGGCCGAAATCTATTAGCGCATCTAATGCAGCCCTGATTGTCCTACCGGTATAAAGCACATCATCAACCAAGACTAGTTTTTTATCATTAATATCAAAATCTATCTCGGTTTTACGCACCAGCGGCTGACCACTAGCCAATGCCAGGTCATCACGGTAAAGCGTAATATCCAATGCGCCGACGGCAATATCCTTGCCCTCTATCTTCTTAATGCACTCTGCCAGGCGCTGTGCAATGTAAACCCCGCGATTTCTTATACCTACAATACATAAATCTGCGGTACCCTTGTTCTTTTCAATAATTTCATGGGCAATACGCATAACCGAGCGGTTAATTGCTTCTTTATCTAAGATTTTGGCCTTTTCTTTCATCTGTCTCCTTAAGCTGCCCTAGCGCCTTCTGCGTCGTCTGCCGCTTTCTGCGGCAAAAAAATACCCCTGGCTGGTTTTGCCAAGGGTTATTATTCTTTAATCTAATTTCGTGCATTTTATTCACCTTGCCAGCTTCACTGAGCTGGGCTTAAAGGTCCTTTATATTTTATATAAATATACCATAAACTATGCCCTTGTCAAGCTAAAATCAAGCACCTTATAGGTTTTATTTAGCGCAGTCCTGCCGAGCTTGGCGAGGCAGGACAAGCACCTTCCCTATCCTAAATCACTATTACAAACTCGCCGCGTGGCTTGCCTTTGCTAAGTTTCTTTATAATAAACTCCGCACTGCCGCGCAGGATTTCTTCAAATTTCTTGGTTAACTCCCTGGCTACTACTATTTCCTTATCTCCAAAGATTATCCTTATGTCCTCCAGGCTTGCTAAAATCCTGTGGCAGGATTCATAAAAGATTAGGGTGCAGTTGAATCTCTTTAATCTTTCCAATTGGTTTTTGCGCGCCTGGGTGCGGTTAAGCAGAAATCCTCCAAAATAAAATTCATGGGCAGGCTTTCCAGAGATTACTAATGCATTCACAAAAGCTGCTGCCCCGGGAAGAAAGGTAATCTCCAGGTTATTTTTAACAGCCAGATTAATTAGATTATAACCCGGATCAAGAATCCCCGGCGTACCGGCGTCAGAAACCAAGGCAATGCTTTTGCCGCTTCTTAACAAATCAAGGATATAATCTGCTTTTTTAACTCTGTTGTGCTGAAAAAAACTCGTAGTTGGCGTATTGATAGAATAATGATTAAGCAGGATTTTGGTATGCCGCGTGTCTTCACAGGCAATCAAGTCTACGCTTTTTAACACATCAATTGCCCTAAGCGAAAGATCTTTTAAGTTTCCGATCGGTGTTCCAACAATATAAAGCATTATTCAACAGTCACTGACTTGGCTAAATTGCGTGGTTGATCCACATCACAACCACGCTTAACTGATATATGGTATGCCAGAAGCTGCAGTGGTAAGGCAACTAAAAGCGGAGAGAATAATTCATTGCATTTAGGAATATAAATTACCTCTCCGGTTAACTCTTTAATATTGTTATCCCCTGCGGTAGCAATAGCAATGATCTTGCCGCGGCGGGAGCGAATCTCCTGTATATTAGAAATCATTTTTTCGTAAACCTTTGAGTCTGGAGCAATACAGACCACTGCCCGGTATTCATCAATTAAAGCAATCGGACCATGCTTCATCTCCCCGGCCGCATATCCTTCTGCGGGAATATAGGAGATCTCTTTTAATTTTAAAGCGCCTTCTAAGGCCGAAGGATAATTCATGTTCCTGCCCAGGTACAAAAAAGACCCCAGATGGGAATGTCTGCGGGAAACTCGGGCAATAGCATCCTGTTCTTTTAAAATCTCGGCCTGTTTTTTAGGAATACATCTTAATTCCTTAATTAGCTTGTTAATTTTGTCTGAAGTAAGCGTATTGCGTACTTTTGCCAAATAAAAAGCGAATAAATAAATTGCGGAAAGCTGGGCAGTATAAGCCTTGGTAGAGGCTACTCCGATCTCCGGCCCGGCATGGGTATATATTACTCCGTCTGATTCTCTGGTTAAGGTGGAGCCTAAAACATTGCATATAGAAACAACCGATGCGCCGAGCTTACGGGCCTGCCTGATTCCTGCCAAGGTATCGGCAGTCTCTCCGGACTGGCTAATCGCCAAAACCAATGTATTTTTATTAATCAGCAGGTCGCGGTAACGAAACTCGCTCGACACATCTATTTGAGTAGGAACTTTGGAAAGTGTTTCAAAAACATATTTACCGACTATCCCGGCATGATAAGCTGTGCCACAGGCAACTACAAAAACGTTTTTAATCTTCTTTAGCTTTTCTACTCCAACATGCTGTTCTTTAAAAACGATGCTATTGTCCTTAGGGATCCTGAGGCTTATAAGGTTTTCAATAATTTTGGGTTGCTCATTAATTTCTTTAAGCATAAAATGCTTATGGCCTTGCTTCTGGGCTTGTTCGATATCCCAGCTAAGCCTTTCCGAATGCCTGTTTATTTCATTGCCAGCAAGATTGATTATTTTGCAACGGTCTTTTTGTAAAACCGCAATTTCGTTTTCCTCCAAGAAGATTATTTCCTTGGTATACTCTAAGATTGCCGGCGCATCCGAAGCCAGAAAATTTTCATTTTTACCAATTCCTACTATCAATGGGCTTCCTGAGCGGGCACCTACAAGCTTAGCTGGCTCGCGTTTAGAGATAACTGCAATGGCAAATGACCCGCTGACTAGTTTTAAGGCCTTGCGTACTGCATCCTCTAGCGTCATATTTTTATAAAACTTTTCAACAAGATGCACAATAACCTCTGTGTCTGTTTGGCTAGAAAATAGGTGCCCTTCTTTTAATAGCTGGTTTTTCAGGGCTTCATAATTCTCAATAATTCCGTTATGCACCAGCGCAATTTCATTATCGCAATCTGAATGAGGGTGGGCATTGATGTAGGTCGGTGCGCCATGCGTTGCCCAGCGGGTATGTGCGATACCCAGAGAGCCGTCAAGGGGCTTGGATTTAAGCAGCTTATCAAGTGAGTTGATTTTACCCGGAGATTTCCTGGTTGCCAGAATATCTTTACGAGATTGGATTACTGCTATCCCGCTAGAATCATATCCGCGGTATTCTAAACGTTTAAGGCCAGCCAAAAGAACCTCCTGAGCTGACCTTTCACCAATGTATCCGACTATTCCGCACATTGAGCACCTTAAGTTTTTGTCTAGCGAAATCCCGCGGAGTGTAGCAAAATTAAAAAGTTAATTTTGCTACGGGTACGAAGCGGGGTATTCTATATTATGACCCTGACGGGATTTGAACCCGTGTCGAGAGCTTGAAAAGCTCTTGTCCTAGACCAGGCTAGACGACAGGGTCAGAGTTTATTCTGCTTCCTCGGCAATTACCGGAGCAACGCAAGAAACCCGGTCTTTATCCTGCAACTTGATTAGGCGTACACCTTGGGATGAGCGACCAGTTTCACGGATATCCTTTATGGCACAACGCAGGAATATTCCATTTTGAGTAATTACCATAAGCTCGTCTTTGTCATTTACGGACTTTAGATTTACAGCCTCCCCGTTTTTATCTGTAACCTTGATATTAATCACTCCCTTGCCGCCACGGCTGGTTAATCGGTATTCATCAATAGTGGTGCGCTTCGCAAAGCCTAAGGCCGTAACTGTAAGTATGGTAGAGGCTTTTTGTGGAACCACCATGTCAATCACTTCGTCTTTCTTCGCCAAAGAGATTGCGCGTACGCCCTGCGCGCCCCTGCCCATATCACGCACCTTTTCTTCGGAAAATCTTATTGCCTTACCTTGCCTGGTTCCAATAAGCAGCTCCTGCTTCCCGTCGGTCATCTCTACACCAATCAACACATCATTTTTATCCAGGGTAATGCCGATAATCCCTCCTTTACGCGGATTACCGTATGCCTCAAGCTTGGTCTTCTTGATCTGACCAAATTTAGTAACCATAACCAGGTATTTATCCGGAGAAAACTCTTTTACCGGAATGGTCGAGCTTACCTTCGCCGCCTGCTCCATTTGCACAAGATTGACAATTGCCTTTCCCTTAGAAATACGGCTGGCTTGAGGTATTTCATAAACCTTTAACCAATGCACCTGCCCCTTATCTGTAAAAATGAGCAGGTAATCTTTGGTTGAGGCAACAAAAAGATGTTCGATAAAATCCTCTTCCTTAAGCTCTGCAGCAGTTGCTCCCGTACCTCCGCGTTTTTGTTTACGGTATGAGCTTACCGGTAAGCGTTTAATATAGCCGCCATGGCTAATGGTTACTACCACATCCTCTTCGGCAATCAAATCCTCAACCTCCAGCTCCTCTGCCTCTCCTACGATATCCGTACGCCTCTCATCTCCATATTTTTTCTTTAAATTTTCAAGCTCATCCTTAATAATTGCCTCGATCTTTTTCTGTGAGGCTAAAATCGCCCGGCATAATTCAATTTTCTTTAAAAGCTCCGCATACTCTGCGTCAATCTTATCGCGCTCAAGGGCAGTCAAGCGCTGCAGCTGCATTTCAAGAATCGCCTGGGACTGAATTTCAGAAAGCCCGAACTCCTTCATCAGGTTTACCTTGGCGCTCTCTACGCTCTTGGATGTCTTAATAACCTTGATGATCCGGTCAATAAACTTAAGCGCGATTTTCAAACCCTCTAAAATGTGCGCTCTTTTCAGGGCTTTATCCAGCTCAAACTGTGTTCGTCTGCGGATAACTACCCTGCGGTGCTCAATATAGCAGTCTAATACCTGGCGTAAATTTAAAACCTTCGGCCGATTATCCACTAATGCCAGCATGATAATGCCGAATGTATTCTCCAGTTGGGTGTGTTTAAAAAGCTGGTTTAAAACAATCTGGGATTCGATATCGCGCTTAAGTTCGATCACAATACGCATGCCTTCTTTGTCCGATTCATCGCGGATATCAGATATGCCTTCGATTTTTTTGTCATCAACTAAAGCGGCGATGGACTCAATAACGCTAGACTTTTGCACCTGGTAAGGAATCTCAGTAAAAATAATCAGGTCTTTACCGTTCTTCTGATGCTCTACGGTTGCTCTGGCGCGCACCAAAAGCTTGCCTCTGCCGGTCATATATGCATCTTTAATGCCAGACTTTCCGCAGATTAGTCCTCCGGTAGGAAAATCCGGACCCTTAATATAGCGCATGAGATCCTTGATTTCGGCCTCGGGGTGATCAAGAAGATAGATAATTGCATCGCAGACTTCGTTTAAATTATGCGGAGGTATATTTGTGGCCATGCCTACAGCAATCCCGCTTGAGCCGTTAACTAAAAGATTGGGCAGGCTGGCTGGCAAAAGCAACGGCTCTTTCAAAGAAGAATCGAAGTTAGGACCAAAAACAACCGTGTCTTTTTCAATATCCCCAAGCAACTCTTCGGAAACTGCGGCCAGACGCGCCTCGGTATAGCGCATAGCTGCGGCAGTATCTCCATCAACAGAACCAAAGTTTCCCTGGCCATCCACCAAAGGATAGCGCAAGGTAAAATCCTGCGCCATTCTTACCAGGGTATCATAAATAGCCATGTCTCCATGAGGGTGATATTTACCCATGGTTTCACCGACTATACGTGCGCATTTTTTATAGGGTTTAGAGTGTTCAAGATTAAGCTCCTGCATCGCATAAAGAATTCTGCGATGCACTGGCTTTAAGCCATCGCGTACATCGGGCAGGGCGCGGCCTACAATTACGCTCATTGCGTAATTCAAATAAGAATCCTTTACCTCTTCTTCGACATAAACCGGTATTATTTTTTCGTTACGCGTGTACATTGGCTTCTGTTGCCTCTTTTAATTTTTCATACAACAAGATTGTGACCACCGCCCAAAACGGCACCAGTATAATATTTATCAATACGCTGTATATCATGCCTATGCGATTCGCCTGCACAGGATTATCAGCCATATCTAAAAATGCGCCGGCGATAATAATCGGGAGTAGACAAACAAAATACATAAGCAAGATCGAGCAAAAAACACCGATAACCGGATACACATAATCTGCAACTAAAACCAGGCTGCGCTTTAAGGCAGCTATTGGCTGAACATTTTCCAAGACGCAGACTATTGTAGCAAGAGACCAACGCAATATAAAATAGACTAAAAACCCAACCGCCAGTACCGTTAAGAAAAGACAAATTAATGCCGCCAGTATTTTATTAACCCTTAATAATAATGCTAAGGCTATTGCAATAGATATACTCCCTAACATTGACACGCCTATGAAAATTAAGGCGCTAAGCAAGATTGTGCCTAGATATTTTAAAAAAAACCCTCTTGCCCGAATGATGCTGCGGCCGATTGTATAAACCTCAAGGTGAGTTGCCTTTTTAGCCGCTAATAGTAAGGCAATATGCCCCCAAATACTGATAAATAAGATCGGAAGAAAAACCCAGATAAACTTAGGCCAAGCTAGCTGCTGACTTTGAAGATTATCCGCCATGGGTGTAAAATAAAAAATGGCGATTGGTAAATTAAAAAGCAAATAAATGACGCCTAACCTCCCTAGATTTCTCCAGCAAATGCCCCAGGCCTGCTTAAAAATAACAGCAGGACGAATAATTTTTTTATCCTTGCCCGGTATAATTATTTGCATGTTAAACGTCCAGATTTTTTACCTGATGCGCATAGTCTTCTATGAACTGGCGACGCGGCTCTACCTGGTCACCCATTAAAACCGTAAACATCTTATCCGCCTCAACCGCATCCTCTAAAACCACCTGTAAAATTGTCCTTTTTTCCGGATCCATGGTAGTATCCCAGAGCTGTTGTGGATTCATTTCTCCCAAACCTTTATACCTTTGGATATGCATGCCCTTAGCAGCCACCTCTTTTATATACGCAAGCACCTCTCTTAAGCTAAAAACTTCTTTAGAGTCATCCTCATTAGTAATGCGGTAAACCGCCTTTAGCTTTTTCTCCCCTTCTTTTGCTGTTCCTTGCTTAGCGATGATGCCGCTAAAATAGGAATCAATATCAAAACCCAACTTCTCTATCTTGGCAATTACCTGTTCAATCTCTTGAGCCTCAAAAAGCTGCAATACATCTTGTTCAGACTCCTTGCCTTCTTTTTGTGTAATCGCAGCTAATTCTTTGTCAGAGTAGGCGAAAAGGGTATTCCCCTCCACTTTTACCCTATAAACAGGTAGTTTTCTGGTCTTATGATGTCTAAAACTAATATAATCTGCAAAATTTACTCCCTTTTTATCCAAATATCTTCCCAATTTATCTAATTCAACTAGAAGCTTTAAAAGTTCTTTAAATTGGTTGTCTGTAAAACCCTGCTTATCCTTCACCCGTAATAGCTTATGCCCTTCCCGCCCTAAATCTAACAACAAATCATCCATTTGTTGTTCAGTTTGAATATATTCTTCGCGTTGACCTCTTTTGATCTTATAAAGTGGGGGCTGAGTTATATAAACATGCCCTTCTTCAATTAGCTTGGGCATCTGCCGGTACAACAGGGTTAATAGTAGGGTACGTATATGCGAACCGTCAATATCTGCATCTGCCATAAGCATAAGCTTATGGTATCTTAGTTTAGCGAGGTCAAACTCCTCCCCAATACCTGTACCTAAAGCCGTAATAATTGTACGTATTTCTTCATTAGATAGAATTTTGTCTAGCCGTGATTTTTCTACATTTAAAATCTTTCCCTTGATGGGTAAAATGGCTTGAAACCTTCTGTCGCGCCCCTGCTTTGCTGAGCCACCTGCAGAATCACCTTCTACGATATAAAGCTCGCATAAAGCCGCATCTCTTTCTGAGCAATCCGCTAGCTTGCCAGGCAATCCTGCGCCTTCCAATGCGCCTTTTCTACGAGTTAACTCTCTGGCTTTACGCGCAGCCTCCCTAGCACGCGAAGCCACAATCACCTTGTCTATAATCTTATTGGCAACCGGAGGATTTTCTTCGAAATAACTTGAAAGCGCATCAAGGCTGGATGAAGCTACTAATCCTTCTACTTCGGAATTTCCCAGCTTGGTTTTGGTCTGGCCTTCAAACTGCGGATTAGGGACCTTTACGCTGATTACCGCAGTTAACCCTTCGCGTACATCATCTCCAGTAATGGCGATATTATCTTTAAGCAGGTTCTTTGATTTAGCGTATTGGTTGATCGCACGGGTAAGCGCGGATTTGAACCCGGAGAGGTGCGTCCCCCCCTCTACGGTATTAATGTTGTTGGCAAAGGAAAACATGGTTTCCGCATAACCATCATTATACTGCAAGGCAACCTCAACATTAATATCATCCTGAAGCTTCTCGAAATAAACCACTTTATTGTGCAAGGGGTTTTTATTCTTATTAAGATACTCGACAAATGAAACAATCCCCCCGGAAAACTCAAATACCGACTCTTTATCTGAACGCTCATCGGTTAATTTAATTTTCAGGCCTTTATTTAAAAAAGCAAGCTCTCTTAGGCGCTGGGAAAGTATATCGTAAGAATAATCTGTTTTACTAAAAATTGTCTTGTCTGGCTTAAAAGTAATCTTGGTGCCCGTGGAGTTACTCTTGCCGATAACAGTAAGCTTGGATACGGTTTTTCCCCGCTCATATCGTTGATGGTAAATTTTACCATCCCTCTTTACCTCTACCTCTAACCAATCCGAAAGGGCATTAACACAGCTTACTCCTACCCCGTGCAAACCGCCAGAAACCTTATAAGAGCGATGGTCAAATTTGCCTCCCGCATGTAAGGTAGTGAGGGCCACCTCTACCGCTGGTTTTTTTTCGGTCTTATGCATATCCACAGGTATGCCACGGCCATTATCAATCACGGTCACGCTATTATCCGATTGTACGCAGACAGAGATGGAATTACAAAATCCGGCGAGGCTCTCATCAACACTATTATCAACAACTTCATACACCAGATGATGCAACCCGCGGGTAGAGGTATCGCCGATGTACATAGCCGGCCGACGCCTAACTGCCTCAATGCCTTCAAGAACCTGTATGCTAGTGGCGTCATAGGCCTTGACTTTTTCCGCAGGCTTAGGATTGTTATCTGTTTGCTCTTTTGATTTTTTCACGAGATCTCTCCAATACGTAACCTTATATCTTTTACCCCAGGCTCCTGTTTTTTTATCCTATCTAACAACTCTTTCTTTTTAAGGCTCAAAATATACAGCCAGGCAGAGGAATCTACGCTCAGCCCAAGAACCCCTTTACTAAAATATTTAACTTTTATATGCCCCAACTCTTTCTTTGTCAAGGCTTTTTTTAACCACTCCTGCGGATCAGCGCCTGAAGAGCCCGTTTTTTTAGACACCAGGCTACGCATAATCTCATCTATAGTTTTTTTTACAAGCTCCATCCTTTTAGTTAATACGCATAGGCAACACTATATAAACATAGCCACTAATACGTATAACCCCCGGCTTCTCCCCATCAGTCAACTCTAAGCTAACAAACTCATCGCTGAGGTTCTTTAAAATATCAATTAAATAAACTGGGTTAAACCCGATAACCAGCTCCCTTCCCTGATACTCTACGGATAACTCTTCGTGAAACTCGCCTATATCTGGCGTAGATTTAGAAATCACCAGTTTATTTTTAAACACCTCTAGCTTTACCGCTTGATAATCCTGGGTGGCTAAAAGCGCGGCTCTTTTTATTGCTAACAAGAACAGGTTGCGTTCAATCTTCATCTTGTTTTCAGATATCGCGGGAACAACCTGCTTATAATCTGGGAACTCCCCCTCAATAAGGCGGGAAATTATTACTACCCCGCCTAAATCAAAAAGTGCCTGGTTACTACCTACCACCAAAGATAATTCACCCTCTTCTTTTAAATTCCGGTTTAATTCGTGTATTGTTTTAATCGGGACAATTATACTTACATCAACATCTAAGTCTACACTCAATTTTCTTTCCGCAATTGCTAATCTTTTACCATCTGTAGAAACAAGGGTCAAAACCCCTTTATTAATTTTAAAAAGTATTCCGTTTAAAATATACCTTGTCTCATCAAATGACACAGCAAAAGAGGTTAAAGAAAGCATCTCTTTTAACATCACATGGTCCACCTTAATAACTTTTTTATCCTTAAACTCCGGCAGCCTTGGAAACTCCTCTTTTGCCAACCCCATAATTTTAAACTGGCACAATTCCGAATCAATTACCACTAAATTATTTTTTTTTGTAGTCAGGTTAATAACATCAACCGGAAACTCCTTAACTATATCACTAAATCTTTTAGCGGGAATAGTAATCGCTCCCTGCTCCTGAATATCCACAGGGATTACACAGGTTATTCCTATATCCAGATCCGTGGCGGTCAATCTTATCCCCTCCTGCTGTGTCTCAATTAAGATATTAGAAAGAATAGGTAGGGCAGATTTTGCGCTAATTATATTTTGAACGGTTTGAATTGCGGTTACCAAATTATCCTTTTGCACTTTAAATTTCATTATTTAATCTCCTTCTATTTATAGTTTATTTAAAAACTTAATATCGTGGTTGTATTAAAAGAGTTAAGTTTCTGTTAAAAACCACATAACCCCATATACTAACAGCAAGTTAGAATAAAAAACAATGTCTAATAACCCCGGGATTATTGTTTAATCACTTGAATAACTTTTTCCACTCGGTCCTTTAACTCCGGGTTATTATGCATATCCTCTTTAATTTTTTTGTAAGAGTGTAAAACCGTAGTATGGTCTTTACCTCCAAAAAGCTCTCCCACCTCTGGTAGGGATAAATCGGTTAATTCCCTACTTAAATACATAGCAATTTGTCGCGGGAAAACAACCTGTTTGTTCCGGCGCTTGGTTTTTAACTCTTGTAGCGAAACCCCAAACTCTTCTGCCACGCAGCGTTGTATAAAATCCACAGTGATTAATCTCTTTGGCTCTTTCAGTAGATCTTTAAGCACCTCTTTGGTCAGTTGTAAGGTTACGGGCTCCTCCTCTAGTAAAGAATAAGCAATTATCCTGATCAGGGCGCCCTCTAATTCGCGGATATTTGTTTTGATGAGCTGGGCAATAAAAAAAATCACATCATCTGGGACACTCACAGGTTCGCGTTCAATCTTCTTCTTTAAAATGGCCACCCGAGTCTCTAGATCTGGAGGCTGGATATCTGTGGCCAGCCCCCAGCCAAACCGCGAAACCAGCCTTTCTTGTAAATTGGTAATCTCCTTCGGTGGTCTGTCAGAAGAGAATACAATTTGCTTGTGTGCGTCATACAAGGCATTGAAAGTATGGAAAAACTCTTCCTGGGTGGACTCTTTGCCAGCGATAAAATGAATATCGTCAATAACTAAAACATCTAAATTGCGATATTTTTGCCGGAAATTTGAAGTAGTACGGTGTAAAATTGCATCGATGAGCTCATTGGTAAATTTTTCGCTGGAGACATAACATATTTTTGTTCCCCCTAGCCCGTTGCTCTTTATTTGGTGACAGATGGCCTGGATAAGGTGTGTTTTTCCCAACCCCACCCCCCCATAAATAAACAAGGGATTATATGTTTTTGCGGGTGAATTAGCTACTGCGAGGGAATAAGCATGCGCATGCCGGTTTCCCGGGCCGATTACAAAGTTTTCAAAAGTATAGCGCGAATTAAGATTAAGCAAACCTGTAGGGGGAAAACTTTTAATTTGCGCCTCAGCGGTTTTATTGACAATGACCGGCTCACCGCTATCCTCCCCCACAGTTAATTTTACTAATAGATTATTCAACCCTTTGTTTTTTAGGGCCTCCCGGATAAGTCCGAGATAGTGTTTTTCAACCCAATCCTTGAAAAATTGATCCGGTGCCTCAAGATTAAGATTTTGGCTGTCTACTGCAGAAAATTTTAAGGGGGCTATCCAGGTAGAGAATATAGTTTCTCCCAGCTTAGATTTTAAATCCCTCTGCGCCTCCTCCCAGTTTTTAGCAAACTCTAACATACCGTATTTTTAGCAAACCAACTTAATGACAAGCAGCCTCGTAGTGGGTCTATATAATTAACAGATTATACACAGCTTGCATAAATCTGTGGATAAGAATAAGCCTTCAGTTCCAATGAGCCACCATCATTATAACAGAGCCAAAAATCCTTGCAAGCGAAAAAGTTAAACGTCAGTTATTATACAATAATATGTTAAGACGTCAATAAAAAACTTGACCACCATATGAATGTATGTTACAATTCACAAATCAAGAAAATTGCCTGTGCAATTTTATAACCGTTTTTAAGGTTAGATATGAGATTAAAATAAGGAGAATAAAATGAAAAAGAATCTGACAACGCCATCAAACATCGTCGGTAAAAGAAGCCAGGGCTTTCGTAAGAAGATGTCTACTAAAGCCGGACGCAAGACCTTAGCGCGCCGACGGCATAAAGGCAGGAAAAGACTTTGTATTTAATGTTGAAAAACCTCGCGTTGAAGTTAATAACTATATATCAAATGTATATAAGAACGGTTATCCCGGCAACCTGCCGCTTTGAGCCAGGCTGTTCCGAATATACAAAGCAGGCTATTTTAAAATACGGAATGACTAAAGGAGTGTGTAAGGGGCTAACAAGGATTCTGCACTGCCATCCTTTTTCTAAGCGGTCAGGTTACGATCCCTTAACATAAAATCTATGGAAAAACGTTTAGTATTAGCTATCGCCTTATCTTTATTAGTGCTATTAAGCTGGTCAGCTATAATCCCTAAATCACAACTCATTGATAATAAAGGTGTTATGATTGATAAACAACAAACGCAATTGTCAGCACAACAAGCTGATTCCAGCATGCAAACTCCTATTTCAATCCAATCCAATTTAAATACTACAAAAGAAACTGTAAGATTTACTCAAGAAGGCCGGGAGATAATTTTTGATCCAACAAATGCGACAATTGTGGAGGTAGTTTTTAAGAACAAGCTCGAGCATCACCTGCCACTTAAAATAGGTTTATTCAGCAGCGAACATGCTTTTAAGCAACAGAGCATAACCAGGGATCAGATTTCATTTGTTTATCAAGACCAAAATTTACAAATAGTTAAGAGGTTTATTATCCCTAACAATAGTTATATTATAGGGTTAGATATAGAAACACGTAATCTATCCTCCTCCCCCATTTTATTGCACCCTCAGCTAATGTTAGGCAGGCTGGACCTTTCAACAAAAAATGCGCAGGCACGTTATCAGGATATTTTGTTAAGCGGTAAAGAAAAAACTTTGCATCTCTCACCAGGAAAAAATTTCACAACTACTGATATAAAATTTATCGGCTTACGAGATCAATACTTTTGTGCAATAGTTGAACCAACTAATGCAATTTCTAGCGCGTTCATTAGGAAGATTAATACCCAGGAAGCTGAAATTGGTATCATTGGTAATGAATTAACCCTGAAACCTGGCGAACAGATTGGACATTCATATCGTATCTACTTAGGACCACAAGATTTAAAGACTATAAGCAGCATTAAATCAGATTGGTCAACAATTGTTTACTATGGGACCTTTGATTTTATTGCACAACTACTGTTACAATTACTAGGTTTATTTTATAGTCTAGTGCACAATTGGGGATGGGCTATAATTATATTAAGCCTAGTAGTCTATTTTCTATTATTCCCGCTTTCCTTGAAACAGATGCGCTCTATGAAAGAGATGCAGGCTTTACAACCAAAAATTGAAGCCTTGCGCAAAGAGCTTAAAGATAATCCGCAAAGATTGAATAAAGAAATAATGGAACTCTATAAAGAGCATAAGGTTAATCCGCTTGGAGGTTGTTTGCCGCTGTTATTGCAAATGCCCATTTTTTTCGCCCTATATCAGGCCCTAATTCGTTCTGTATCCTTAAGAGGTGCACATTTCTTGTGGATTAAAGATTTATCTTCACCCGATCAGTTTTTTACTTTAAAATTTGCTTTACCTGTTTTAGGCAATCAAATAAATATCTTACCGATTCTAATGGCTATAGGTATGTTTGTGCAACAAAAGATTTCTACAGTTAAGGCAACCGGTGAAGCAGCGCAACAACAGAAGATAATGTCAATTATTATGCCGGTTATGTTTGGAGTTATCTTCTATCATATGCCATCAGGATTAGTGCTTTATTGGTTTGTGAATAGCGCATTAATGTTATTCTATCAATTGCGCATGAATAGACAAAAATGAAAAAGATAAAATTCTTAGAGGTTGAAGGAAATACTGTTGAAGAAGCGATCAAAAAGGCCTTACAAGAACTAAAGCTCCCAAGAAAGAATGTAAAGATACAAGTTTTGTCCGAAGAGAAGAAGGGGCTATTTGGTATGCCTGGAGAGAAACCTGCCAAAGTACGCGTAAGCACAATTTTAACTAAAGAAAATACTTGACAATCGTTTTGTTTTTGGGATAATTAACTTAGTTAAAGTGGATGTTTCCCGGGGAACTATACGTAAATACAATAAAATCAATGAGTAAGATAATAGCAATTTGTAATCAAAAGGGTGGAGTAGGCAAGACTACTACCTCTATTAATCTTGCAGCATATCTAGCTATGGCGGGAAGAAAAGTTATGCTGATTGATTTAGATCCTCAGGCAAATGCAACAAGCGGAATTGGAATAAATAAGCATGATATTAAAAAAAGCACATATCATATTCTACTAGAAGAGTTAGAGATAGTAGATATCTTGCAAAAAACCGGAATTGACAATCTTATGCTCGCACCTTCAAATTTAGATTTAACTGGTGCAGAAGTAGAATTAGTAGGCGCATTGGGCCGGGAATACAGATTGAAAAGGGCCTTACAAAAAGAAAAAGAAAAATTCGACTTTCTAATTATTGACTCGCCGCCATCATTAGGATTGCTTACGATTAATGGTTTATGTGCTGCTGATTCAGTAATTATTCCAGTACAATGTGAATATTATGCGTTAGAAGGATTAACGCAACTACATAATACTATTAGACTTGTGAAAGAGAATCTTAACCCAGGACTAGGTATCGAAGGGGTACTTTTAACTATGGCAGATTTTCGCACAAACCTTACTAAAGAGGTTATTCAGGAGGCGCGCAATCACTTTAAGGAAAAAGTTTATAAAACCGTGATTCCCAGAAATGTGCGTTTAACCGAAGCGCCAAGCTTTGGAAAACCTATTGCATTATATGACAAAGATTCACTAGGCGCTCAAAAATATGAGGAGCTTAGTAATGAAATATTAGGCCTACCTTTAAATTCAAGAATTCCCCAGGAACAAGGAGAGGTTTGATGGAGAGAAAAGCTTTGGGAAAAGGGTTAAGCGCATTGATTCCGGAGAAGACAATCGAAAGCGGTTTACATAAGAAAGAGGAGATTATTTATGTCCAGTCTGGACAAATAAAACCAAATCCATTCCAGCCAAGAGAGAATTTTGATCAAACAAGCATTGAAGAGCTCGCCCAATCTATTAGAGAAAAAGGAGTAATTCAGCCGTTACTAGTAAGGCGCAGAGGTGATAATTACGAATTAATTGCTGGAGAAAGAAGATTCCGTGCTTCTAACATGTTGGGGCTCAAAGATATACCTGTCATTGTACGAGAGGTAAGCGATCAGGATTCTTTAGAGTTAGCTTTAATTGAGAATATCCAGAGAGAGGGATTAAATCCCATTGAAGAGGCACATGCATATCAACACTTAATTGATAAGTTTAAAGTTACCCAAGAAAAAATAAGCGAGGTTCTAGGAAAGGCCAGGGTTACTATTACCAACACCTTGCGTTTGCTTAAGCTTCCCCATGAGATTCAGGAGGAGATGAAAAGGGGACGTATCAGCTTTGCTCATGGACGCGCTTTATTAGAGGTAGAAGATGCAAATTATCAACGTAAGTTGGTACAGGATGTTATATCTAAAGGGCTTTCTGTGCGCGAGTTAGAGAGTTTAATTAAAATCAGCCGGCCAAAACTAATCAAAAGAAAAATTGGCCAGGGCCAGCGGGAACCTCTGGTTGCAATTTTAGAGGAGCAGCTCCAGCATGCTTTAGCTACCAAGGTAAGAATCAGCAAGAGAAAAAAAAGAGGGCACATTAACATTGAGTTTTATTCTCAAGAAGATCTTGAGCGGATAGTCAATGTCATTAAGGGCACCCCGCGCTAAGTAGGCACCCGGCGCTTATTTGAATTGCGCCGGTGTTCTCTATGTAGACAAGGAGGAAAATAAATAATGAACCAGGCAGTTTTAATTCTTGTTAAGCCCGACGGGCTAAAGAAATCGCTTACCGGTAACATCCTTACGCGTTTATCCGAGACCAAGCTTGAGATCGTGGCTGCGAAAATGGTGCGCGTATCGAAAGGTTTGGCCGAAGAGCACTACAAACATTTAAAGGATAAGCCATTTTTTGGGGAAATTGTTAAATATCTCCAGGGAGAATTACATGACCGTCGCAAGGTAATGGCCCTGGTTTATTGGGGGGAGGATGCGATTAAAAAATGCCGGGAATTAGCGGGGGCGACTAACCCCGAAGAGGCAGAGTCAACCTCTATCCGCGGTTCATACGGCAGGATAACTACCTCCGGGGTATATGAAAATGTAATCCATGTTTCCTCAAATGAATCCGAGGCAGAGCGGGAGATCAAGCTTTGGTTTATGCCCGGCGAGATTATTGTAGATCTGTATTCAACAAAGGATTTGGTAGAAAAAGAAACAGTAAAAAAAGTCTGGGGTTAAGCAGAGCTTCATTTGTTTAAAAAGGTGCTTGAGATGATCAGCAGTATGACAGGTTTTGGCAGTCGGGAAGAAGAGGTTGATTCCATCGGCAGGATCTGTGTGGAATTAAGGTGCACCAACCACAAATTTCTAGAGACGGTTTTCCATCTGCCGGAAGGAATGCTTTCGTTAGAGGATAAATTAAAAAAAGAGATTGAAACCAGGATTAAGCGCGGGAGGGTGTTTTGCGCTATTAACATAAAGGGCAAAGAGGCGCAGGGTATTTTTGTAAACCGCAAACTTTTAAAGAATTATTTGCATGAACTAAATAGTATAAAGAAAGAGTTTAAAATCAAGGATGGCATGGCCCTTGATTCTTTAATTCGTTTGCCCGGGATTCTATCGCTCAAAGAGAACAAACCGATAGGCATGCATATCTGGGAGCATTTGCAACCTTTGTTGCAGCAGGCTATTTTGGAATTGTTAAACACGCGGCAGAAGGAAGGCAGGGCTTTAGCCGGCTTGCTCAAAAGTAAGAGCCAGTTACTTAAAAAAGATTTAATTTTAATCAAGCGCAGATTTGCTTCGGCAGTAAAAAACAGACTCCGGAAGATAAAGGTGGACGAAGAACGCTCAGCCTTTTTAAGGAGTGTGGACATTACCGAGGAGATGGACCGGCTGAATTTTCACATAAAGAACTTTCAACAGAAGATTGTTAAGGGCGGCCCCGTTGGTAAAGAGCTGGATTTTATTACTCAAGAGATGCAGCGAGAGGCTAATACCTTGGCGGCGAAATCATTTGATCTGGTTATTTCAGGGCGCGCTGTACAGATGAAGAGCCAGATTGAAAAGATCCGCGAACAGGTACAGAATATCGAGTAGTGAAAGCCAAAAAAAGACAAAATAAGCAAGGAAAAATTTTTATAATCTCCGGGCCTTCGGGTTCAGGTAAAACTACCCTTCTGACCAGATTAATCCAAGACAAGAAAATCAGCAAGTTTCTGTTAAAGTCGCGCTCCGTTACTACGCGCCCCAAGCGTTTAGGAGAAAGGCAGGGCAAAGACTATTATTTTATAAGCAAAGATGAATTTAAGAGATTGTTAAAAGCAAAGAAAATTCTTGAATGGACCAGATATTTGGGCTATTATTACGGAACGCCCAAGACACCGGTAGAAGAACGGCTTAATAATGGTAAACACCTTGGTTTATGCTTGGATCTTAAGGGCGCAAGGGTTCTTAAAAGAATTTATCCCCATAATACCATAACGATTTTTGTGCTTCCGCCTTCGCTTAGCGAGCTTAAAGCAAGGATTGAGGGCCGCTGCAGAGAGACCAATAAAAAGGAAATAGCGCAGCGTCTGCGCCTGGCGCAAGGCGAACTTTTGGCGGCTTCAAAATTTGATTATTGTATTTTGAACCAAAACCTACGAGCTGCTCTTGGGGAATTAAAAAGGATATTTTTAAAGGAAAACAACGCTTAACATATTATTCGGGGGTAAAAATGGGATATCGCGGCAGAGAAAAGCTTTTAGATAAAAGCCTGGGTTCAATTTATAAACTAGTAATATTGGCCTCCAAAAGGGCGCTTGAGCTTGCGGAAGGTCAGCCGAGATTGGTTGCAGATGAAATTTCCGCAAAGCCCTTTACCGTAGCCTTGCATGAGATTGAGCAGGGTAAGGTAGCGGCCAAGCAGACAAAGGCAAAAGAATAATGGAGAGACCCAAGAAAAAAATCGTTTTAGGCGTGACAGCAAGTATTGCAATTTATAAAGCGTGCGAACTTGTGCGCAGACTTAAAGAATGCGGTTTTATGGTCAGGGTGGTTATGACCAAAGAGGCAGAGCAGCTGGTTAACCCGGTTGTTTTTGCCAGCTTAAGCGCAAATAAGGTTTACCGGGCAGATATTTTTGATGCCCCCGAGGAATGGGAGATTGAGCATGTCTCTTTAGCAGAAGAAGCAGACTTAATTTTAATTGCTCCGGCGACAGCCAATATTATTGCTAAGCTTGCTACGGGCATTTGCGATGACCTTTTGACCTGCACGGTTTGCGCAAGCAGGAAAAATATTTTAATTGCTCCGGCGATGAATGAAAACATGTATAGTAATAAAATTACCCAAAGCAATATTGCGAAATTAAAATCTTGCGGATATAAATTTATCGCACCGCGCAAAGGCATGCTTGCCTGCGGTAAAACAGGGCTAGGTTGCTTAGCAGATCTAGAGGATATCGTTAAAGAGGTAAAGAAATATTTATAATTTTGGCGACGTAGCCAAGTGGTAAGGCAGTTGTCTGCAAAACAACTATTCAGCGGTTCAATTCCGCTCGTCGCCTTAAATTTTACGGGCAAGTGGTGGAATGGCATACACGACAGACTTAAAATCTGTTGGCCGCAAGGTCGTAAGGGTCCGACTCCCTTCTTGCCCAATTAGATTCTGTATACATAAGGCTCTGACGGAGAACGTGTCAGAGCCTCGCTAGACCAAAGCTTATTGTGTTCGGGCTCATAGCTCAGTTGGTTAGAGCGTTGCGTTGACATCGCAAAGGTCAGTGGTTCAAGTCCACTTGGGCCCACTTTGAATTCATCGATAAAAGCAAGACGGCACCCCAGGGCGGGGGGAGCTTAAAGATCATTTTTCAAGAAGGAAATAAAATGGATATATCTACTTTAAGGCATTCATGCTCTCATATTATGGCTGAGGCGGTAAAAAAACTCTGGCCAGAGACAAAATTGGCTATTGGCCCAGCTATAGAAGACGGTTTTTACTATGATTTTGACAAAAAGGAGGCATTTAGCAATGAGGACCTGCTGAATATTGAACAAGAGATGCATAAAATTATTGCTAAAGATGAGCCATTTTTGCGCCAAGAGATAGGTAAAGATGAGGCAATAAAGCTATTTAAGAAACTAAAAGAGGATTATAAAGTCGAACTGATCAAAGATTTGCCAGAGGGGAAGGTTTCTGTTTATAAAACAGGGAAAGATTTCCTGGATCTCTGCCGTGGTCCGCATGTGCACTCTACCGGAGAAATAAAATTCTTCAAGTTACTTTCGGTTGCAGGAGCCTATTGGCATGGCATAGAAACTAATCCCATGCTGCAGAGGATTTATGGCACCTGTTTTAATACGCAGAAAGAATTAGACGAATATTTAAATTCTCTAGAGGAGGCAAAGCTGCGTGATCACAGAAAGCTGGGTCCCAGCCTGGGATTCTTCGATATTTATCATGAGGAGGCAGGCGCAGGATTAGTTTTTTATCATCCCAGGGGGGCGCTCCTGCGTACTATCATTGAGGATTATGAAAAAAAAGAGCATCTAAAACGCGGCTATCAAATGGTAATTACCCCGCACATTATGGATGCTGCGCTTTGGAAGGCCAGCGGCCACTATGATTATTATAAAGAGAATATGTATTTTTTTGCTTCAGAAGACAAGGAGTTTGTTTTAAAGCCGATGAATTGCCCGGGGCACATTTTAATTTATAAATCAAAAACCAGAAGTTATAAAGATCTGCCTATACGCTTATTTGAGCTGGGCACGGTTTATCGCCGGGAAAAAGCCGGTGTTTTGCATGGGCTATTGCGGGTGCGCGGGTTTACTCAAGATGATGCCCACGTTTTTTGCTTACCCGAACAGTTGTCTCAAGAGATCAAAGCAATTATAGATTTTGTTTTTGATACCATGAAAGTTTTCGGGTTTGACTCGGTAGGAATCGAATTAAGTACGCGTCCGGAAAAATATATCGGATCTGAAGAGGACTGGCAGAAGGCAACCAATGCATTAGAAGATGCATTGAAAGAAAAAGGCCTGCCTTACGAGGTTAACCATGGCGATGGGGCCTTTTACGGACCCAAGATCGACATAAAGTTAAAAGACGCGCTTAAAAGAACCTGGCAATGCGCAACTATCCAATGTGATTTTGCCTTGCCCAAAAGATTTAACCTAACTTACATCGATAGCGAGGGCAAGGAAAAACAGCCGATTATGCTGCATCGAGTTTTATTGGGGAGCCTGGAGCGTTTTATCGGCGCATTGATTGAACATTATAAAGGAGAGCTTCCTTTATGGCTAAGCCCTACCCAGGTTTTGTTAATTCCAATTAAAGAATCTGTTATTGCTTATGCCCAGACAGTGAAGGATGAGTTAGAGAAAAATCAAATACGAGTGGAAATAGATATGCGTAATGAGACCCTGGATAAAAGAATCCGTAACGCAGAACTAAATAAGATTCCTTACTGTCTAATTTTGGGGGAGCGGGAGGCAAGGCAAGGGCAGGTAAGTGTGCGTAAGAAGGGAAGCGGCGACCAGGGGGCAGTTGTGTTAGATAAATTTATCGGGGAATTAATCAATCAGATTCAGCAACATAAATAGAAAGAGAGGTGGTTGCTATAAAAAAGTTCATTCGTATTAATGAAAGGATCAGCTCGCCGCAGGTAAGGGTTATCGGCCATGATGGCAGTCAGTTGGGGGTAATGTCAGTGCAGAGGGCTTTAGAGATCGCTAATCAGCATGAGCTAGATTTAGTAGAGGTTGCCCCATCCGCTACCCCGCCGGTTTGCCGGGTCATTGAATTCAGTAAGTTCAAGTATGACCTTGAAAAGAAGGAGCGCGAAGCGAAAAAACACCAAAAACAGGGTCGCTTGAAGGAGATCCGCTTGAAACCGAATATTGACGAGCATGATTTTCAGACTAAGGTTAAACAGGCAGTAAGTTTTCTAAAAAAGAAAGACAAGGTAAAGGTTAATCTTTTCTTCCGCGGCAGGCAGATGGAGCATTTGGATCTAGGAAGAAAGGTTTTAGATAAATTTATCATTGATACGCAAGAAGACGGGCAGGTAGAAAAGGCGCCATCGTTAGAAGGCAGAATTATGTCCTTTGTGATTGCTCCAAAATAATGTATAATAAAGCAGGCAAGGTTCATTAGCGTCTCTTTTGCGTGCGTTTGTAGACAAGGAGAGAAAATGGGAAAGTTAAAGACAAAAAGAGGGGTGGCCAAGCGTTTTAAGCTTACCAAGAAGGGTAAAGTTAAATATTCGCCCGGTGGTAAAAGCCACTTAGCTTCATCTAAAAAAACCAGTAAAATAAGAAGTCTAAGGAAGCGTAGTACGCTTTCTGGCAAAAAGGAAGTAAGATTTATAAAATCTATGCTGCCGTATGGCTAGAAAAAGGTTGTCTTAATTGGAGCGCCCTTGCGGGAAACACCCGGCCTTAAAGGATTGGCCGCTGTACCCCCGCGGGTAAGGAGAAAAAATGGCAAAGGTTAAACACAGTGTAGCAACCCGTAAAAGAAAAAAGAAGGTTTTAAAACAGGCAAAAGGATTTTGGGGAGATCGCAGCAAGCAATACCAGCAGGCAAAAATGGTATTGATGCATGCGCTTAAATATGCTTATCGTGATCGCCGGGATAAAAAACGCCAATTCCGCAGGCTTTGGATCGCGCGCATAAACGCAGCTTGCCGTCAGGCAGGGATTACTTATAGTGTATTTATGAGCGGTTTAAAGAAATCCAAGATTAATCTGGACCGTAAGATCTTAGCGGATTTAGCGGTAAGAGATAATAAAGCTTTTAATAAGATAATCGAGATAATTAAGAAATAGGTTATTTCTGAAGGCAAGAGGTTATCTATGTATGTAATTATTGCAGGTTGCGGAAGGGTGGGGGCAGAGTTAGCTAAACTTTTGTCCGCAGAGGGTCACGACGTAGTCATTATTGATAAAGCACGGGAATCATTTTCCCGCCTCGGGGATACCTTCAATGGTTTGACCATGGTAGGAAATGGTTTTGACTTGGAGCTTCTGAAACAGGTAGGTATTGAGAAGGCAGATGCTTTTTGCGCGGTCACCAACGGAGATAATACTAATTTAATCAGCGCCCAGGTTGCCAAAAAGATATTCCATGTGCCTAAAGTATTTGCGCGCGTATATGATCCTCAGCGTGCACATATTTATGCAGCCTTAGGCCTAGACATTATCAGCGGGACAATGCTTTTTTCGTCCATGCTTAGAGATAAAATAATTGAAAGTAGATTTTCCAGCTACCTTATTGAATCCAAGGACCTGGGGGTTATTGAAATTGAAGTTAAGGATAGTCTGATAGGCAAAACCATTCAGGATATAAATATCCCAGGGGAGTTTATTGTGGTGGCTATCAGGAGAATGCAGGGGGTTATTATCCCTGAGCCCAAGAGCGTGTTAAAAAATAAGGACACCTTAATGGGGGTGGTTAAGGTTTCTAGTCTCCAAGATGTCAGGGAGAAATTCCATTTAGGGGAGAAATAGACATGTATGTTTTAATTGTTGGTGCGGGCAAGATAGGCTATTTTCTAGCCAAAAGGCTATGCCAGGGTAAGCATACGGTAAGCATTGTGGATAAAGACCGTGTGGTCTGCGATGAGATCGCCAAAGAATTAGAGGCATTAGTAGTGAACGGTGATGGCTGTGACCCTAAAATATTGGAGGAGGCCGGGATTGAGCGCGCAGATGTTTTGGCCGCTGTTACTGGAGACGATGAGGATAATTTGATTGTCTGTCAGTTGGCAAAAGAGAAATTCAATCTGCAGCGTACGGTAGGCAGGGTGAATAATCCAGATAATGAGCACACATTTAACGAGCTGGGGATTGATGTTCCGGTTGACTCCACAAAGATTATTGCCAAGGTTATTGAGGAGGAGGTTTCTTTTTCCGACTTTGTTAATTTGATGAGTTTTAAGCGCGGTAAACTTGCCATAGTGCGCGTAGATTTACCCAGCGATTCGCCGGTAATTAATAAAGAGGTAAAAGATATCACCTTGCCGCAGGACGCAGTGCTGGTTTCTATTGTGCGCGGAGAAGAGGTAATTTTGCCTAAGGGTAATACAGTGCTCAAAACCGGTGATGACGTGATTGCGCTTACTTTAGTTGGTAATGAACCGCAGTTATTGAATCTTTTAGCCGGGAAGTTTTAAAAAATGAGATTTAAACCTGCTTTAAATATTTTCTTCGGAATTGCTACGGAGCTTCTATACGTTTTTTCTATTATGCTGGCGGCTTTTTTAATTTGCCTGGCAATCTATTTTAAAATATGATCCTTAAACCCCGCCTGGAAGATTTAAAAATCATTGGTTTTTATCTTGGGAAAATAATTCTGGGGCTAGCCTTTACCATGGTAATTCCAATCTTGGCCGGGCTATGTTTTGGGGAGTTAAATCCCACGCTAGATTTTCTTATCAGCATAGAAATATCTGTCTTCCTGGGTTTTTTTCTGCTAAAAGTTTGTAATACCGAAAAAGACTTAAATTGGATGCAGGGGATGATCGTGGTCAGCCTTTCTTGGGTGGTGGCCATGTTTCTGGGGGCTATCCCATTATATTTAAGCGGACATTGGAAATCGTTTTTGGATGCATGTTTTGATGCCATGTCCGGATTTGCCACTACGGGTCTGGCCCTGGTGCAGGACCTGGACCACCTATCTTATACGCATAATCTTTGGCGCCACCTGATTATGTTTCTCGGTGGCCAGGGGATTGTAGTAATCGCCCTTTCATTCTTTGTGCGCGGTTTCTCTGGGGCATTAAAGATGTATGTCGGAGAGGCACGCGACGAAAAGATCCTGCCGAATGTCGTGCATACCTCTAGATTTATCTGGCTGGTAAGTTTTGTCTACCTGGTTTTAGGGACCATTGCTTTAGGTATCACCGGCATATCTAACGGGATGAAACCGCTTAACTCTTTTTTCCACGGCGCCTGTATATTTATGGCAGCATTTGACACCGGAGGTTTTAGCCCGCAGTCGCAAAATATACTTTATTATCACAGCGTAGTATATGAAATTATCACCATAATCATCATGGTCTTAGGGGCAATCAATTTTAAACTGCATTATCACTTATGGACGGGTAACCGCAAAGAAATTTTCAGGAATATTGAAACCAACACGCTTTTTATTACGGTTATTGCTACCTTTTCTATTGTTGCCGTTGGTTTAGCACAAATAGGCAGCTATCCTGCAGCAGTAACCCTGTTTCGGAAAGGCTTCTATCAACTTATTTCCGGCCATACGGGGACAGGTTTTCAGACTATTTATGCGCAGCAGTTTATTGCCGACTGGAATCATCTGGCATTAGCCGGGGTAATCCTGGCTATGGCATTAGGCGGAGCAATATGTTCTACTACCGGAGCAATTAAAATGCTGCGCATCGGAGTGATCTTCAAGACCTTTAAAGAGGATTTAAAAAGAATCATTATGCCGGAAAGGGCATTAGTTATTGAGAAATTTCATCATATTAAAGAGGTATTTTTAGAAGATAGGCTGGTAAAAAGCGCATTAGTTATTACTTTAGCCTATATAATCCTATATGGCCTGGGTGCCTTAGTTGGCATGTTTTACGGCCACCCATTTTTAAATGCGCTCTTTGAGTCTACTTCTGCGGCAGCTAATGTCGGTTTATCCTGCGGGGTTACTAATGTTGCTATGCCCGCAGCGCTTAAGGTTACCTACATAATACAGATGTGGGCCGGCCGTTTAGAGTTTATGTCGGTGTTTACGATCCTTGGATTTTTAATTGCAGTAATTAAGGGAAAATGAAGATTCGCTATAAATTAGCCATAATAGTTTTACTTTTTGCCCTGGTGAATTTCCATACTCCCTTGGCTTTCTCGGAAGGTTTAAGTAGCAGCGAGTTAATCATAAATGCCAAAGATTACGATGGCAAGCTGGTGACCTATGTTGGTGAGGTTATTGGCGATGTTATGTTGCGCGGTGAGTTTGCCTGGGTAAATATAAGTGACGGTGATAATGCGCTTGGTGTATGGGTGAGTTCATCTTTGACGAAAGAGATAAATTTTACGGGTAGCTATAAATTGCGCGGGGATAACCTGGAGATTGCAGGGGTGTTTCATCGCGCCTGCCCCGAGCATGGCGGCGATTTGGATATCCATGCGCAGACATTACGTAAGATTAGTAGCGGCAGAATAGTTAATCAGAGATTGAATTTAGATAAGAAAAACTTAAGCCTTATTTTGTTTGGAGCCCTGTTTTTAATATGGATATTAAGCTTATTCAGGCGCAGATAGAAGACGAATTAGCTGGAGTCTCCTCTTTGCAACGACTAGAGGCAGTGCGCATTAAGTATTTGGGGAGAAAGGGAGTACTTGCGGAATTAACCAGCTTAATTGGCACTCTTGCGCCGGAAGAGAGGGGTCCTTTCGGTAAAGAGGTAAATGCATTAAAGAGTAATCTGCTGGGTTTAATCAATGAAAAAGAAAAAACTTTTAGTATTCAGAACACCGTTTCAAATAAAGGCGTTTTAGATATTGGCCTACCTGGGATTAGCTCGGAGCTCGGCAGAAGCCATCCAATTATTCAGATTATTGATGAAATATGCAGCATCTTCAGCCGCATGGGCTTTTCAGTTGTTGAGGGTCCAGAGATTGAAACAGAGCATAATAATTTTACAGGTTTAAACATACCGCTGGATCATCCTTCGCGGGATGCCTTTGATACATTCTACCTTAAGGATTACCCCAAGCTTTTGTTGCGTAGCCATACCTCTCCGGTGCAGGTGCGCGTAATGAAGGCGCATAAGCCACCGCTAGCTATAGTTGTTCCAGGCCGGGTGTATCGCCCGGATGCCGTTGATGCCAGTCATCTTTTTATGTTTCATCAGATCGAAGGTTTTCTTGTTGATGAGCAGATTAGGTTTTCGGACTTAAAAGGGATTTTAGAACTTTTTATTAAAAGTGTTTTTGGGCAGGATATCAAAATGCGTTTTCGGCCACATTTCTTCCCCTTTACCGAACCTTCGGCAGAAGTAGATATCTCTTGCATAATCTGTAAAGGCAAAGGCTGTTCTGTTTGCGGCAGGAAAGGCTGGCTTGAGATTCTGGGATCCGGGATGATTCATCCCAATGTTTTTAAGCAGGTGGGTTATAGCCCGGATAAATATACGGGTTTTGCTTTTGGCATGGGCGTTGAGAGGATTGCTATGTTAAAATACGGGATTAACGATATCCGGCTGTTTTTTGAAAATGACTTAAGATTTTTACAACAGTTTTAAATTTTAAACGGAGGCTTATAATCAGTTGAAGGTTACCTATAGTTGGCTAAAAGATTTTGTGGATATAAAGCTACCTCCTAAAGAGTTGGCAGAAAAACTGACCATGGCCGGCCTAGAGGTGGTTTCCATTGAGAAGCGGGAGGGAGATTTTGTCTTTGAGATTGAGATAACTTCTAACCGCCCGGACTGGTTAAGTGTTTTAGGGGTTGCCCGGGAAATAAGTTCGCTCGCCGGGTTAAAACTTAAGCAGGCCAAGCCACAAGAGTCAAGGATAAAATCAGTTGCTCAGGGCTTGGTAAAAATCTCGATAGCCGATAAAAAAGACTGCCCATTCTATAGCGCAACGATAATTCGCGACGTTAAGGTTAAACCTTCTCCCGGATGGCTTAAGAAGAGATTAGAATCTCTTGGCTGCCGCAGCGTAAATAACATTGTGGATATTACCAATTATATCTTATTTGAATTAGGCCAGCCGCTGCACGCCTTTGATTTAGATAAATTAGGCCAGCAGTTTATTTATGTGCGCCGGGCAAGAGAAGGCGAGAGTATAATTACTATCGATGGCGAGCAAAAAATACTGGACCATGAAATTTTGGTTATCGCAGATAAAAATAAACCTGTAGCCATAGCAGGGGTTATGGGAGGCAAGGAGACAGAGGTAGGGTTTGAGACATCTAATATTTTGCTTGAGTCAGCGGTATTTAATCCTATCCTTGTGCGCAGGAGTAAACAGAGGCTAGGTTTGCAATCTGAATCTGCCTATAGGTTTGAAAGAGGGGTGGATCCAGAGGTTGCCAGAAGAGCACCGTTGTTTGCCTTGGATTTGATGCGTGAACTGGCTTTAGGGAAACCTTGCGCTTATAAAAGTATGGGCGCTGTTAAATCAACCAAGCCCGCGATTAGGTTAAGAGTATCTTATGTTGCAAGGGTATTAGGTATCAATGTACCTGTGTCGAAAATAAAACAAATTTTAATCGGCTTAGGTTTTGCAGTTAGATCGCAAAAAAAAGATACTTTATTAATTGAAGCGCCAAGCTTTCGTCAGGACATAAAATCTCCAATAGACATAGTGGAGGAGATTGCGCGTATTTATGGCTATGAAAAGATTCCGCTTTCCCTGCCGGCGATAAAACCCGTTCTGAATACTGCCGGCAGCAAGAATAATGCCTCTGTTATAAGGGGTATTCTGTGTGGGCTGGGTTTGCAGGAGGTAATTACCTATAGCCTGGTTGACCGCATGTTGCTGGTAAAGGCTGGAATTAACCCGGGCATTGAGCCAGTTGAGATTTTAAACCCCTTAAGCAAAGAGCAGGAGGTTTTACGCAGTACACTTTTGCCTAGCCTTATGCGCACCCTGGCGTATAATTTGAATCAGCAGCAGGATTATATAAGTATTTTTGAGATAGCTAACGTTTTTTCTAACCAGGTTGGTTCTGTTCAGCATACGCCACAAGAAGAGCTTTCTTTAGGCATAGCTTTGTGCGGCGTAAAATCCTTTTTCATTAAGCAGGGTTTAATTAAAGACGAGGTCTCCCTTTTACACTTAAAGGGAATTTTAGAGAGCATGTTTAATAAATTGGGGGTTAAGAATTATAATCTCAATACCCAAGATAATCAGATAAATATTGTTATTGAAGAGCAGCGCATAGGTTTTATCTTGGGCTTAAGCGAGAAAACACTCACCTCTTTTGATATCAAAAATAAACAAGTCGTTTTAGCTGAGGTCAGTCTAGGGAAATTATTTAGGCATATAAATTTAAATAAGAGGTTTTACGGCATCCCCAAGTATCCGGCAATTACCAGAGATATAAGTTTTGTGATTAAGGATGAAGTATCTGTAAAAGATTTGCTTATAGCAATAATGGAAAAGGGCTCTGTATTATTATCTTTGGCGAAGGTTGTAGATTATTACCAGGGAAAACAAATTCCCGAAGGATTCAGAGGTTTAACCATATCCTGTATTTATAGGGCAGCTGATCGCACATTGACCGAAGAAGAGGTAGCCCCGCTGCATAATGCCATATATGCTTTGTTGGAAGAACGCTTCGGTGTTAAATTGCGTTAAAGAACCGAAAAAAGATAAGCTTAGGATTGATTTTAACTATAAAGATATGGTATACTTCTTTTGCGATAAACAGCGGTATTGTCTTAAATATCCCTGCGGTGCGCGTTGGAGATTTGATAATTATTGAACCAACAATATTTTCAAGGAAGCTAAAACTCTCTTGACGCCAAGCGTCAAGGGGAGGCTTCCACCTGAAACCAAATCGGTTCAGACTATCTATCCAACGGCATTCCTGCGGGGATTTTTTTTAAGTTATGCGTAGGCGAGCGCGAAATGAGCACCTCAAGTTTTAGTCTAGCGAAATCCTTGAGAGTATTAATGAGCAAGGATAATCCCGCGAGCACGCAGAAGATTTCTTAGAAATCTTTAAGAGGCTAGATGAGATGGAGAATGTAAATGGACCTATTTACTCAAGAATCTTCAAGTGTTGCGGATAAGAACCTTCCTTTGGCAGTGCGCATGCGTCCGGTTAACCTGGATGAATTATTTGGCCAGACGCATATCTTGGGCAAAGGAAAATTATTGCGCCGCGCTATTGAAGCGGATCGGCTAAGTTCGCTTATTCTTTTTGGCCCGCCAGGCTGCGGAAAGACCTCTCTTGCCTGGTGTATTGCCCATGTTACGCAGGCAAATTATGTGGCGATCAATGCCACAACCTCTAATGTCGAGGAATTAAGAAAGATTATTGCCGGCGCTAAACTAAGGACAAGAGAAGGCAAAAATAAAACCATCCTTTTTATCGACGAGATCCATCGTTTTAACAAGGCCCAACAGGATGTGCTCTTGCCCGATGTTGAAGACGGGAACCTGATATTGATCGGGGCAACCGTACATAATCCACATTTTTCACTTACCTCAGCACTGCTTTCACGCTCAATTGTTTGTGAATTAAAAGCGCTTCAGATATCAGATTTATTAAGTATAATAGATAAGGCCATTAAGGATAAAGAAAGAGGCCTGGGCAACCTTAAAATCAAGGCCGATAAAAAGGCGCTTAATTTCTTAGCTAAAAGTTGCGAGGGTGATGCGCGTAGGGTTTTGGCAGCTTTGGAGCTGGGTGCCTTAACCACTGCGGCAGAAAAAAACGGCCAGATTAACTTTAATTTGGAGATCGCCCAAGAGTCTATTCAGAAAAAAGCGGTTATTTATGATCGTGATGAAGATGGCCATTATGATACAGCTTCAGCATTCATTAAATCCATGCGTGGTTCTGACCCCGACGCAGCGATTTATTGGCTAGCTAAAATGCTTTATGCCGGAGAGGATGTGCGTTTTATTGCCCGCAGGATTTGTATCTTGGCTGCAGAGGATGTAGGGAACGCCGATCCCCTGGCATTAGTCTTAGCTAATGCGGCTTTACAAATTTGCGAGTTTGTAGGTATGCCTGAAGCCAGGATTCCTTTGGCTCAGGCAGTAACTTATGTTTCCTGCGCCCCCAAATCAAATGCCAGTTATTTGGCGATAGAGAAGGCTAGTCAGGATATCAGAGAGAACAAGGTACAAGAGGTTCCAGATCACTTAAAAGATACGCATTATGCCGGAGCGCAAAAGCTCGGGCATGGATTAGGGTATAAATATGCCCATGATTATCCCGATCATTTTGTAAAACAAAAGTATACGCGCAAAAAAGTGTGCTACTATGAGCCTACGGATATTGGCCATGAAGCCAAGATTAAAGAGCGCTTACAAAGGTTGCGTAAAGGATGCTTGCCGTAAGACAAGGATAAATTAAGATGATCGCCATGATGTCCATACTTGCAGTTTTAGGCGTTGGCATGGTTATCTATGCTGTTTTTGGGGTATTTAGTACACCTAGCGAAGAGGCGCCTAAAAAGAGCGAGAAGAAAACGCCTGTATCAGATGAACCAAGCAAAGAGCAGAAAATACAGAGATTACAAAGACACGTCTTTGAATTAGAAAATGAATTAAACCAAATCAAGATTACATATGAGAAAGAAAAATCAAATTTTATGGCGTCTGCTGAAAAAGAGGCGAGATTTGCCGATGAACTAAAGCGCAGAGAGGAGTGGGTGACTAAGGCAGAAGCAGAGTTATCCAAAATAAAGCCGGAGAATCTGGATTTAAAGAACAAGTTTATTGCCAAGGAAGCTGAATTGCAGGAGGAGTTTACTAAAAATGTAAATTTATCGCGCGAGATTCGCGAAATCAAGGCTTCTCTGGAGGCAAAAGAAGCAGAGGTTAAGCTTAAAGAGGAGCAGGTGCAGATACAAAAACATCAGATTGAAAAACAACTCAAGAGCTTTAATGAGCATTTGGCTACCATTGCCGAGTTTAAGCGCAAAGAAAAGATCAGCGAGTGGGTTCCGAAATCAGAGTTTAATAAACTGAATGAAGAGTACACCCAGTTAGAAAAGGACCTGGAAGCTAGCCAGGAAAGATTAAAGGGTTTTGCCGAGGAGATTGCGCATCTGCGCCAAGGGGCAGTCAGAAAAGAGGCGTCTTTTGAGGAATCTTTAGAAGGGGATGTTCAGGTTGCCCCGGAGAAAACAGGCAAAATAGAAGAGCAGAAGGCTAAAGAGGCCCTGCCAAAAGAAACAGATAACCAACAAGAGAAAGAATCTTCTGTAGAAAGCAAGCAGACTCAGACAGAAGGCTTAAAAGAAGATACTCCAACAGTAGTTAAGCGAGAAGCTGCAGAATCCCCAAAAGAAGAAAATCCAGCAGTAGTTGATAAAACAGTAGAGCAGGCTCCTAAAGAAGAGGCTCCTGCAGCAGCTGAACAAAAGGCAGGAGAAGCTAAATCAAAACCGCTGGCTATCCCGCGCATTAGCTTAGATAAGGTAAGAAATATCGGGATCATGGCGCATATCGACGCAGGTAAAACTACCACTACCGAAAGAATACTTTTCTACACCGGACGTTCGTATAAAATCGGTGAGGTACATGACGGTGCAGCAACCATGGATTGGATGAAGCAGGAGCAGGAGCGCGGTATTACTATTACTGCTGCCGCCACCACTTGTTTTTGGAAAGACCACCGTATTAATATTATCGACACGCCGGGGCATGTTGATTTTACAGTTGAGGTAGAGCGCTCTTTGCGTGTTTTAGACGGAGCAGTAGCGGTATTTTGCGCAGTGGGAGGGGTAGAGCCGCAGTCAGAAACAGTCTGGAGACAATCTGATAAATACCACGTCCCTAAAATTGCATTTGTAAATAAAATGGACCGCACGGGAGCGGACTTTTTTGCTGTATTAAATGGCATTGAAAAGGATTTAGGGGCTAATGCCATCCCCTTAGAGATACCCATAGGCAGTGAAGATAAATTCCGCGGGGTAATTGATTTGATTGAGATGAAGGCCTACATATACGATGAAGCATCGCTGGGCAAAGAGTTTGCTGTTACGGATATTCCGGAGGAATATAAGGAGCAGGCGGTAAAATACCGGCATATTATGGTTGAACGCGCAGTGGGTTTGGATGAAAATCTTATGAAGAAATTTCTGGAATCAGAAGAATCCATTACTCAGGCTGAATTATATCAGGCCATCCGTCAAGGAACGGTTACTAATAAAATGGTACCCGTTACCTGCGGAGCATCTTTTAAAAACAAGGGGGTGCAGAAATTACTGGATACTATTGTTGCCTTCTTACCTTCTCCGTTAGATTTGCCTCCGGTTGAAGGCGAAGATATAAATGATCCACAAAAGAAGTTACAGCGCAAGGCGGATATTAAAGAACCGTTTTGCGGACTGGCTTTTAAGGTGCAGGCGGATCAGCATATGGGGAAGATTGTTTATGTGCGGGTGTATTCGGGAATTTTATCTACCGGCACCTATATTCTTAATACACTAAAGAATAAAAAGGAAAGGATTGGCCGCATTGTGCAGATGCACGCTAACCAGCGTGAGAATATTGACTATGCCTTTGCCGGAGATATCGTAGCCGTCCCGGGATTAGCTAGTACCATAACCGGGGATACGCTTTGCGATGAGGATAATCCTTTAATCCTGGAAGCAATAAAATTCCCCACACCGGTGATTTCTCTAAGTATTGTTCCTAAAAGCCGTGGTGATCAGGATAAGTTAGGCAAGGGGCTGGCCAAGCTCACAGAAGAGGACCCCACCTTTAAGGTTGAAACCGATGAGGAGACCAAAGAGGTTATTCTTACCGGGATGGGCGAACTGCATTTAGAGATTATCGTGGATAGATTAAAAGAGGAGTTCGGGGTTGAGGCGATTGTCGGTCAGCCAAAGGTTGCTTATCGCGAGACAATTTTAAAACCGGCAAGCGCAGAGAGCAAATATATTAAACAATCCGGAGGCCGCGGCCAATATGGACATGTAGTCTTAAAGATTTCTCCTAATCAAGCTGGCGGGGGTTTTGAGTTTATTGATAGTATTAAGGGAGGGGCTATCCCGCGTTCATTTATCCCGGCGGTTGAAAAAGGCGTAATTGAAGCCATGCAAAAAGGTGCCTATGGCGGCTATCCGGTTGTGGATGTAAAGGTAGAGCTGGTTGATGGGTCATATCACGAGGTTGATTCATCAGAAATTGCCTTTAGAATGGCAGCTATATTTGGATTTAAGGATGCTTTTATGAAAGGCAGCCCGGTGTTTCTTGAGCCGAGCATGAAACTGGAGGTTGTAACGCCTGAAGAGTATGTAAATGGTTGCGTAGGGTTTATTTGCTCCCGCCGCGGCAAGATCCTAAATATTGATGCCAAGGCCAATCAAAAGATTATCTCAGCTGAAGCGCCCTTGGCCGAGATGTTCGGATATGCCACTAATTTTCGCTCGCTTTCCAGCGGACGGGCAAATGCTACCATGGAATTTGATAAATATACTCAGGTCCCCAATGAAATCGCCCAGAAGATTATTTTGGAGAAACAAAAACAAAAAGAACAAGGAGAGTAAACGATGAAGAAACTATTTGTGGTTTTATTAACCCTGTGTTTGATTAACTGCTATGGAGGGATCTTTGCTATGGATGAAAAGTTTGTAGTTTTAGAAACTAACCAAGGCAATATCGAGATTAAATTAAAAACCGATGTTGCGCCAAAGGCTTGTGAAAATTTTGTTAAATTAGTAGAAAAAGGTTATTATAACGGCTTGATTTTTCATCGCGTAATCAAGGGGTTTATGATCCAGGGCGGAGACCCTACGGGAACCGGGATGGGCGGAGAGTCAATCTGGGGCAAGCCTTTTGAAGATGAGGTCACCCCGGTAGCTCAATTTGATGGCCAGGGAATCTTGGCTATGGCTAATGCCGGACCCAATACAAATGGCAGCCAGTTTTTTATTACCTGCGCCAAAACCCCCTGGTTAAATATGCGCCATACCATATTTGGCGAGGTGGTTTCAGGTTTAGATGTGGTGCAGAAAATAGAAAATTCTCCGGTCAATGCCGAAGACCGGCCTGCCGGCGAGCAAAAGATCATCCGAGCTTATATCAAATAGCAAATAACCCCCAAAACAAAAAGGGCCCTGTTTTTCCAGGGTCCTTTTTGGAGGGGATAATCCTCAGTAGCTTTCGCTATCACCATCCTCCATTCAAAAGTTAACAAAAAAAGAGCGATCAAAGCATGCCACATGTTAGATAAATGTCAAGGTCATTTTGGCACTTTATAGAAAGCGCTTTCCTAAAAACACCTTTTTAGCCTTGAAATCCCTTACCTATATAGCATACTTTATTCATTGAGGCCGATGAGCCGACAAAGTTACTAATAATACGCTAAAAAAATGATGAAACGTAAATTCCCGAAGATATTTTATTTCCTGCTTTGTTTCTTGCTTATCTTTGAGCAATCCGGGTTTGCTCAGGTTGCCGGCCAACTGGATATTTCTGGTTATTTTACCGGATTACGTAACATAATAAATCAGGATAAATTCCGGCCTCTACATTTAAGATACCTTTCGTACGATAACACCAAGAACAGCTTTGATCTCCTCTTGGATAAAGGCGATGCAAAAGATTTGAAAGAAGCAGGTTTGAAAGAATCAACCCGAAAGCTGCTAAACTACTTTCTCACTGGCGTCACCCTAACTAATGATAGCTTCTGGGTAAATTTACGCCCAGACTCACCGGACAATATCATTGATGATTACCTCTCTCAGACAGAGGCAGGAAGAATACTTTTGGAGGCTGACGTGCAGCTTAAAAAAGACACCGCAGCCTATACCTCGCCGCAGACACCCGAAGGCAAGGTTTATTGGGACAAGCTGTACAAGAAGGCAGAAGAGTTGTTTGGTCAAAGTAATATTACAATACCCACGTTGGTTCGGCCCTGGATAGTGCCGGGAGAAATTATCATTAGAGAAGCAGAAAACAACGCCTACATCTATAAAGCAACCCTAAAGGTGCTTCTTGAAGATGACTATCTTAAAAACTCAGCTACTTATAATTTTCAGGACCCCAGGCTTAAAACTCTAAACGAATACTCAAGCCAGCTGATCAAAGAAAAGATTATTCCCAAGCTTACTAAGGAGGTGAATACCTCTAAGAAATATTCCTCTTTAAGGCAGGTTTACTACTCGCTTATTCTTGCCCAGTGGTTTAAATCCAGATTCTCCGGCAAGTCAGGGCTTTACAGTTCGCTTATAGATAAAAAAGATTTAACCGGTTTAATCTCTGCCGAAAACTGGAGCAAGCAGAAATACTTCCAGGAATACCAGAGCTCTTTTAAGGATGGCGAATATAACCTCAAGGAGAAAATCTACTCTTCTTATGGCCAGGCAGTCAGGACTTATACATCCGGGGGGATTAATATCTCTGATATTGGCATATCCTCAAGCCCAATAACTCCCGGGAAGGTTTTTACTAATGGCCCCTTAACTATTATTGGCAGCAGCAAGGCAGCGCATGGTTTATTTACGGCGCCATTGATAGCAATGACAATGACTGCTAAAGGCCAGCCCAGTATTTCCTCTCACCTAACTTCTGTTAGAGAACTGAATTATGGTTCGCACGACAACAGTAACAAAGAGTTGTTTATAAAAATACATGATAGCAAGGGTGTCTATGTGCCAACAGGAGACTGGAAGTCCTCCAGTGATTTACTCAAGACGTTTGGCGCGGCTAACTGCATAGTTTCGCTTTTAATAGATAATCAGGCGGGTCAGGGGGTTATGGGCCATTATCCGTATGTCGTGAGTAAGCATTCGGATAAAGATTTAAATACGGGTTTTTATGGCTTTGTAGAAGCGGTTAGGGCAATGGCACAAGCAAATACAAGGTACACTTTATATTTATTTGGCGGCACGCCCATGGGCAATAGCGCAGAAGCAATAAAAGAGGCCGAAAAAAATAAGGCTGCGGTAAGAAAAGCTCTTAGCGATGCGCTGGGTACGCATATAGATGAGGTTGTTGATAAAACGGCAAAGGGGACCGAGAAACTAGATTGGTTGATTGCTGATATAAAGAATAAAGAGGTTACTTATCATTATACCAGCTCTCCGGTAGATGGTTCAAATGCCTCTGCGTCATTGGAAGGAGCAATTGCATTAGCGCGCGCTGTTTTTTCCAATGATGCCCAATCTGTGTTAAGCGGGTTATTGGATGATTATTTTAGTCAACGCAGAAAACTGCTTAATTTGTATGACAGGGTGGCAGAGATTGCTAAGAAGGCGGCTAAGAAGAATTTTGGGGTTGTGCTTTATCCGGCAAGCGGGAGCGATATTTCTGCTGCGGTATCGTATGCGGATACAATAGTAAGCATTGATAATCAGGATATTTTTACGGTTATGAACGCTTTTAATTTATTTCGCGATAAAGAGACAGCGCTTAAAGAGCGGGTAAACAGTTATTTAGAAAAAAAGCTCGAGCTAGGTTTCCATTCCTCAGGCCTCAGACAAGGTTTTATTGAGTATCTTGCAGAGCTGCTGTTGTTAGGGGCTGATTTAAGCACGCTTCAGATAGTAGAAGATCGATATATAGGGAATAACCGCGTTACTACAGCGGAGTTTAGTATCGCGACCGATAATGGCATAAAACGCAAAATCCGTCATACACATATCCTGCATGTTTTTGATGGCCAGCCTTTGGCAGCGGATATTGTTGAGGAGTTAAAAAAGATTATTGGAGATAGGGCAGATGTGTTGCTACTGTCTAAAGCCGGGGCAGATTTAGATGGAAGTAAGAAATGGATGACGCCCATTGGCAATATTTTAGCTCCCGGGACAACCATTGTTTCCGATTCGTTTTTAAATATTGCTTTATCCAGAAAGCTGAATGTTTCCGGTGAGGATACAGGCGACTTAGCTTTATCAAAAATGAATAACTATGGCTATACTGATAAAACAGAAAGTCTAGGTTTTTATGAAATCCCGCTTGGTGTTGTATCAGGCAATAAATCCGCCAGCTCTCCGGTAGATGCTAGTAAAGATTTCCTAATAAGTATAGAGTTAGATGCAATTGTAAACTCAGTTAGTGAGGCAATGGCGCACAAAGGAGCTGGTGAATCCGCGAATTTGCTGGGCATCTATATGAGCGGGTTAACTACAGGTTTAGCCAAATATCAAGATTCAGGTTTAGATTTTGATACTGCTTTGTATAGGTTAAGCATGGCAATGCAGCAGGGGATTAGTAGAGCCCAGATCATAGAACTTAATCAAGGTGCCCGCCAATGGCAATGGCTGGTTGAAAAACTTGCAGTGGCGCAGAAACAAAGACTGGGTAATCCCGAAATAGCAGAAACGCAGCTGATCCAAAATATCAAGGAGCTGACTGTCGGCGGCAAGGAAATAGTAATCCATGGGACATCCATAGATCGCCTTTTTGCCATGGTCGCATCTAAGCAAATGATACAAGGAGAATTCAATAATCTTGGCAAAGGCAACTACTTTGAGATTTGTAAGGGAGAAAATTCTTATGCAGCAGGTCTTGATCGCACCGAGGTTTTACTGCTATTTGATAAAGATAGATTTATTAAAGATCATGGCTTAGTTGCTGAGCGGGATTTTATCGTTAGGAACCATGTAAGAGACGGGGTGGTAACTGATTATGAATTCTTTGTTATCAGAATGAACCTGCCTATGTATGGTGATTATCTAAAGTATTTTAAGTTAATCACTTCTGCCGGGGTAATCGATTTAAATAATACAATATCAGCCAATCAAACCAAGCCAGGGGCAGATTTGTCCGTGGATAAACGCGCTTATTCTGTCCATGTAGTTATGTTTGAGACTTTATTAGAATATATAAGCCAATATTCGAGTTATCCCTTACCCGAATCCTTGTTATCCGGAAAGATTTTAAACATCGGGTTAGAAACAAACTCCTACACGGGAGAACTAAATGATGAAAATATAACAACCTATCTTTATGCCCAAGGAAAAGATGTGGTAGGGTTAGATCCGAATCCTGAATTTGGGGTAAAATTTGCAGGTAAAGGCAAATTTGTAACTGGAGTGGCTCAAAAGATTCCATTTGCCGACAATACTTTCGATACTGTAATAAGCGTAGGATTATTTAACCCTGAGATGTTCGACTTGAGTGAAATGCATAAGCAGGGGGTATTAACCCTGGCTGATTTTTACACCCAGGCAGCCAGGGAAATAGGGCGTGTTTTAAAAGATAAAGGGGTATTGTTAATTACAACTGGTTCAGTAGTGAGGGGCTTGGATAATGATACATTTACCAAGGCCTTTAGATCCGAGGGTTTTGACATCTATGAGCTTCCCCATGGATGTTTCGTATTAACTAATAAGAAACCCAATAAAGCTGCAGCTAGTTCTCCGGTGAGTAATATATATGATGCAGTAGCGGAAAATATCAAAGGTTTGCCCGATAAAAGAATTTCATTTGATAAATTTATGAATATAGTACACGGCCATCCCCAGTATGGATATTATCCTGCTCAGGCAAGGATTGAAAAAGACGTAGAGGATGGCTTCCTGACATTTACAGAGGGTAGGGAGGGTGAATATTTGGCGCAGGCAATTTCGAACCGCCTTATGCAAAAATGGTTAAGCTTAGGTAGTCCATCTGTATTTACGATTGTAGAAATGGGGGCGGGAAACGGGACATTAGCTTTTAACATTCTTAATAAGCTAAGGGAACAAGAGAGTAAGTATCCTGCTGATGCCCCTACGCTTTATAAATCATTACGGTACGTTATCGTAGAGATCAGCCAGGATAATTTAAGAATAGTGCAGGAAGCGAAACTTAGAGAATTCCAGGGCAGGGTGGATTGGGTCGGCGCTGATGCGCGTAATTTAACCCCTCTAAGTGAGAAGTATGGCAAAATCACCGGAGTTTTTCTTTCTAATGAGTTGGCTGATGATTTTGGGGTTCACCGCGTAAGAATCAATGATGCCGGTCAGCCTCAAGAATTATATGTAACCATAGATGACAACGGTGTTTTACACGATGCGCCTGGTCCGATATCTGACTTACGCATAAACGCATATCTGAATTACCTTAAGACTCATGGTATAAAATTAGCTGCAGGCAGGGAGATAGCGGTTAATCTTGAAGCGCTTGACTGGCAGAATGAGATGGAGAGTATTCTTGAGCGAGGCGAGATTATTACCATTGATTATGCCTTTGGGGATTTAGCCCAGGATCACCATAGATCAGAAGCAGGGCGTGATTTTGCACAGGCAAGATATGCTGTTTGGTCAGGCAAGAATAGCGGTATGGGTCCGGAAGAGATTTACCAGAAGATTCAAAGCGGGGCGTCGGTTAATATTACCTCTTGGGTTGATTTCGGTTATCTGGCGGGTCAATATGCGAATAGGTATAATTATTCCGGAGTATTTGATCAGGCGGATTTTATAGAACGCGGTGGATTTGTGGAACGTACGGCTGGAAAAAGGGAATCGCGGGTTATCATCCCCTTGAGTGATGGGCAATGGAGAAAAATGTCTCCGTTTAAGGTGCTTATTCAGTCAAAAACATCATCCTCCTCACCAATTGCTAATTTGAGATGGTTTTTAACGCGCAATCTCAATGGTCCCGTATCTAATTTTATCCAATGGCTTGATGGAATACTTTTAGCCGATAGCCATATTTTTGGCGAAGAAGAATTATTAATACTCGCACAGGAGCTTGGCATATCTCAACATAGGGCAGAAGTTATTATTGAGAGGGTAAAACGTATGGCGCAGCATGCCTACCTTTTTTCGGAAAGCCTGCCCAGAGATGGTAAAGCCAATGTATTTTTATTCCGCGATGCTTTTGCCCTTTATTCGGCTGAGAGAATAAAAGGCCGTAAGCCCTACGCGTTTTATTTATCCAAAGCTACATTTAAAAAGTTTGCGAATTCAGAGATGGCCGAAGCCATTATACCGTTTATGTTTAATGCGATTAAAAAAGATATGCATTATGGGCCAAACGATCAAATTTCTCCCGAGGCATTATCTGAATTCAAAGCTAGATTTTTTAAGCTACTTTCTTCTCTCATCGAGGGCAAGGAAATTGAACAAGGGGAATACAGGCAATTCTTACCATTTGCAAGAAATCTACGCCTGGCCGCGCAGGGTTTACAAGCATATTTGGAAGAGATCGGGCTAAATACTGAATCTATAAAAAGTAATGGCATTCGTTTTATCGACACCACGCTCCAGGGTTCGCTGGTTCTTTTTATGGAGGGCATAATCAATATTGAATTACAAAAACAAGGGGTTTTGGCCGCAGAGGCTCAGAGTAAAACCGATAGCTATATGTATTTTAGCAGACTTTCTCCGGCGATGAGTTTTTCTTCTTTAGATGAGGCCAGAGAAGTTGAAAGCTTATTATACCCCATTGAATTTAAGGGTATTGGTTCTCAGGGGGTTCCAGAAGTCACAGAGTCAGCGGGAAGCAAAGATGTATTCTTGTTTCAGGGCATTGTATTAAGAAATCAACTTCTTCAGCAATCTTTATCCTCCAGTTCTCCGGTAACAGGAGAAAAGCGTCTTTTCATAGGTCAACTTGCTCAATTTACGCATCTTACCCCAGAGAATTTTATCCAGACTTATTATAGCTGGCTGACTCTGCAGAAGCAACGCGAACTTACCGCAGGGGAGATTGCCGAAATCAAACGGTTTTCCTTGCTTTTGATGTCTACGGGTCTATTCTGGCGACATACCAGCGATGCGGTTGAGAGCGCTAAGACACTAGGTGAGCTGCGCGGGACTCTCATATATGACGAAGATTTTCCCGGTGTTTGTGAAGAGGCGGCTGTAGGCTCGCTGCGCATTATTAAGGCAGGAGGTTTTTTAGCGCAACATATTAAGCGTGCTAATCCTCAAACAAATGAAGTGTATAATTATGTTGAGGCGGTTGTGGCCGGAGAAACTTTGATTGTGGACCTTGCCGCCGATTACTTTGAGTTAGTGGATAGACCGGTAACCACTATGCCAGGCCACGATTTGACGGGAATAGTTATTATCCCTAAGGCCCTGCTAAATTCGGCTGATCATGTCCGGAATTTACCTATGTATACCAAGTGGAATATTCAGGCATCTTCCGCCAGTTCGCCTATTGAAAACTTATCTCAAGAAGCACTTGAAGAAGAATTTCAAGGAATATTGGGTGATGAGATTGACAGGCAAATAAGAATGTCGGCATCACCAGGGAGAATACAGTCTATGCGGGAAAGGCTTCAAGAAGCCTTTGCTCAAATAGATTCAGCTGAAGTTGTTAAAATTGGGATTGGTCCAAAAGGAGATACTATTTTTAAATTTATTTCAGATCAAATAGGAATCATATTCGGCATTAATCTAGATTCAAGATCAACTACATTTATGGCAGTGCTTGATATCGGCTCAGATTCGTTTACTTGGAAAGAAGCAGAAGCGTCTAGAATTTATAAAATTATCCCAGACGCGCTAAGAGAAGAATTCTTTCAGCAAACACTCGACTTTTTGCAACGTAAGGGCATTAAAAATATACGTGATGAAAGCAATGAATATAATAAACACGTATACTTTAGCTTAATCAATCCATACGTAGATAAAAATACTATCTTAGAATGGTACAAAAGTTACCCTCTTTTTAGGTATTTTTTAAATCGAGCACCTAAAAGAATGCTAAACCATAAACTTTCTAATCTTATAACCCTACGCCGTGAAGCTCGTTTCTCTGCTCATGCGATACCTGCTGAAGGTAGGCCGTACGAGATCGGGATAGAGAGAGGGCTTATAGTAAGAAAGCTATGGGAAAAGAGTTTGGCATATGGCCCGCAGATGTTGATGAGGGCGTACATACATGAAATCATTCATCTTGTTTTGGCAAGTTTTACTGATGAGCAATTGGCTACGACCAGGCAATCTTTAGATAGCGTAAGAAATATCGTTCAGTCGTTTTACCAGGGAAGAAATAATCGTAGCTGGGATGAAGAAGCAATAGCGTATTCATTGGATGCTTTAGTTGGTGGGTCAAGATCTTCAAGCATAGGAGGTCGTATTACAGATGAAGCCATAGAAAGTTTAGTTAGGATAGGTTTGTTAGAATCGGCTTCAGATGTTACGCAGCCCATTTCTTCATCTCTTGGCGAGCAAAATGTCGCCAGCTCGCCGGTTGAGTTATCAGCTCGTCAAGCGCAGTGGGCAGAGCAGTTGTTATCTTTTGGGATAAGCGCACAAGAGACCACAGATATTCTCAGCGGTTTTTTACGGGCCGAAGATTCTGCAGAGCTTATATATACTTCACGCATACCCGCAGCGAAGGAACAGGCAAGAAGACGTATTGAAGAAACTCACCACTCCAAGATTTTAAATGAACAGGATTTGAGAGAAAAGATTGCGCATCTTGCCGGCGTTTCAAAATTTACGGTTGTTACCGATGAAGTTTATGAAGCAGTTATAAATTCGCTTGTTGAAAAAGACAGAGAATTCGCCGCAGAAAAAGCAAAGCTTGAAACAGAAGGGATCAGGATGCGCTATAAGGCTATCGGCGAATATATTGCCGGGCTCATTGCAGGAGAGCCATATCATCACATCTTTCAAAGGAATCCTGCAATCGTATTTGTGATAGCGGGATTGCTACTGCCTGCAATTGAAAAAGAAGAGGAGACCAGCGGTTTACATGATCTTTTTGTTGATGTCATTAAGCGGGATGCTGAGACAGGGGTGTTTAAGTCTGTGCTTAATGCAAGGCAGGACTCAAGAGACCAGTTGGCATTATTTAACCTTGTCTTTAATACAAGAGAGGGTAATTTTGGAAAACGTGTTAAGGAATTTCGTAATGTTGAGAAGATATTATTGGCTATTCTGGAGGTTTCCTTCCGCAATGGTATCCGCCAAGCTTATAGTGAGACCACCAGTTCTCCGGTGGTCGATACCCAAATGGTTAAGGCCTTAAGAAGCCTGGAAGGTTTAGAGGTAAAGAAGGAAGGAGAAACTTATAGATTTGAAGTTCAAAATAGAGATAAGGATAATTGGGATAGGCTTGTTGTGCTTAAGAATCAGCGCGGAGAAGAGATCGGCTTTTTTGAATTGAGCACAACATCTTCTGGTTTTCCCAATGCAAGATACATTAGGATAACTAATGAGAATTATCTTAGCCAGGGGTTTGCAAGGTTAATCCTGGATGAGGTAAGAAAGGCATTTGATGATGGCACAACTATTACAACCGAAATTGCCAGCGAAGAATCGCTTAAAGAGCTTCTGGAGGGGAAAACGATCACCTCTACCGGTATAGCCAGATTATTTGAATCGGCGGGCTGGAAGTTTATGGAAGGCGGATATTATGATGGAAACGGCGAGTATCATAAGGAGCCCTTTGCTGAGATTATGGGTGATGATATTCGAAAAGGAGAAGAAGGGTTTGTCATCGCTACATTCAAATCAAAAGGGATCCAACCATATTTGCCGGGTTTTTCTCCCAGAGAAACAGATGAATCAACCTCATCTCCAATTGCAACAGATGAAAAAGGCGGAATTGATTTTCGCACTCTGCCCATCATTACTCAGCCGGCAATAAATACACAATTGAGTAATATAACAATGCCTGGGCAATTAGCTAATGTTAACCTGGATGAATCTTGGAGTCAGATGCAAAATATGCTTAAAGCCGGAATTATCCCCTCTAGCGAACGGATTAAAGAATACCTGCAAGTTTGTTGTGCAAAGAAAGATATAGACCAGGAGATGGATAAACTCTTGGCTTGTATAGCGGATATACTTCGGCTCCAGGAGGAGCAGGTGGTGAGCACGGATTTATCATTAAAAGAGATGCTGGCGCTTTTAGAATCAAATCAACCAATTAACCAAATACAATTTGATTTGGGAAAAATCATGATACCAGAGAAGGAGGTTTTGGCGATAGCGCAGTAGAAAATCTAAGAGTAGGTTAAATTAAAAGGGGCGTCCTGCCTTTTAAAAGCTCATCGGCCTTTAAAGGGCACCTTGAAATAAGCGCCCCTTTTATATTTTTTCGGCCAAAGCATTGTTTTTCTGGATAAGAATGGATAATGGCTGTTCAAGTATTTCGCCTTGCTCTTGTCTTTAAGGGTTCGAATTTACTTCAATATTTATCTTGCAATAAACCTGCCAGGGGATAGAATGATATGCGCAAATTATCCCCCATGAATAAAAAAATAGATTATAAAAACGAGCTTAATAAGGCACAACTTGAGGCTGTAGAGTCCATTAGTGGCCCATATCTGGTTATTGCCGGAGCGGGAAGCGGTAAAACACGCGTCTTAGTGCACCGGGTAGCCTATTTAGTTGAGCAAGGGGTCAGGCCAGAGCAGATTTTGCTGCTTACCTTTACCCGCCGGGCAGCTGAAGAGATGTTGCGCCGCGCGAGCCTGCTTTTAGATGAGCGCTGCAAAAAGATCTCCGGAGGCACCTTCCATTCCTTTGCCAATATGATCTTAAGAAAGTACGCTAAACTTTTGGAGATCAGCAATAATTTTACTATTCTTGATCAGGCAGATGCAGAGGATGCGCTAAATTTAGTGCGCACGCAGTTAGGGTATCATAAAAGCGAAAAACGTTTTCCGCGCAAACACGCTATTTTAGAGGTTATCTCTAAAAGCCTGAATAAGTCCGAAGATATTGCCGATGTGCTTTATGATGAATACCCCCAGTTTCTGGAGTTTAGCGAAGAAATTAAAAGAATACGTCAGGAGTACAATAAATATAAACGCCAAAAATCACTTCTGGATTACGACGATTTACTTGTTTTTTTAAAGAACCTGCTGAGTAAACACGAAGATGTGCGCGCAAGCCTTTGCGCTAAATACAAATATATTATGGTTGATGAGTATCAGGATACCAATAAGCTGCAGGCGCATATTGCCTGCCTCCTGGCAGCAGATCACGCTAACATCATGGTAGTGGGAGATGACGCCCAGAGCATTTATTCTTTCCGGGGGGCTAATTTTAAGAATATAATTGATTTCCCGAAGATCTTTAAAAATACCAAGATCATTACCCTGGAAGAAAACTACCGTTCTACGCAGCCGATCCTGAATTTAACCAATGCAGTTATCAGTCAGGCTAAAGAAAAATTCGAAAAACACCTTTATACCAAAAAGAAAGAAGGCAGCATCCCGGTTTTTTTGGATTGTGCGGATGAAAACTCGCAATCGCAATTTGTTGCGGATAAAATCCTGGAATTAAGAGAAGAGGGAATAGCCTTAAAAGATATAGCCGTACTTTTTCGTTCAGGTTGGCATTCCAATGATTTAGAGATCGAGCTAGCCAGTCGCAATATCCCATTTGCGAAATATGGCGGACAGAAGTTTGTGGAGGCCGCCCACATCAAAGACATTTTAAGTTATTTACGCATTGCTTACAATGCGCAAGACCAGGTGAGTTGGCTTCGCGCGCTTTTATTGATTCCTAAAATAGGCCCTAAAACCGCCGCAAAGATTATTGAGGCAGTGATTACTAATGTTAGCGACGATCAGCTATTGCGCAAAAACGAGGATTTAGTTAAGTTGCTCGAGTTATTAAAGAGCGTAGATTGTCAGCGCGATGCTCCAGCCAAGCTCATAGAGAAGTTTCTTGATTATTATCAGCCATTGCTAAAGGTTAAGTATGATGATTTTAATAAGCGCCTGAATGATCTGGATTCGCTATTAAGGATCGCCGAACGCTATAAAACAACAGAGCAATTCCTGGTAGATATGGCCTTAGAGCCTCCAGAAAGAAGCCTGGTTGAGGCAGGCAAAAAGGACAGGCACGATGCAGCACTTACCCTATCTACCATACATTCAGCAAAGGGCCTGGAATGGCATACGGTATTTCTGATTTATGTGGCAGAGGGGCATCTTCCTTCCTATCTGTCTTTAGAAACAGAGGAAAAGGTTGAGGAGGAGCGCCGCCTGTTTTATGTTGCGGCTACACGGGCAAAAGTAAACTTATTCCTATTAAAACCGCATATTGACAGGTCTCCCAGAAGCTTTATAGATGGTGGAGGTTCAGTGTTTACCCAGGTTTCGCGTTTCCTGGAGCAGGGCGGTTTGCTGAATAAATTTGTAGACGTACAGGCGGCCGGAGATTCAGGAGGGTGGGATGAGGTAGAATTGGAAGATATTATTGGCGAGAAAAAGCAAAGGGATAAAGAACTTTTTAAGACCATGGAGGAGTATTTTAGGGAATAGTTGGAGGGTGAGCTTAGGGCTATTTTCGCTTGTGATAGGTATAAAACTGTGTTAAAATTTTTACTATGATTATCAGCCAACAAAAGCCGTTAGATGAGTTATTAGCCAGTCTTAAAGAGTATGGCAATATATTCCTGGTGGGCTGTGGCGAGTGCGCTGCAACCTGTAAGAGCGGAGGGCAGCCGGAGCTGGATAAGATGAAGGTTGATCTTGAGGCGCAGGGAAAAAATGTCCTGGGAATATGCCTCCCCAGCGCCCCTTGCGTTGCCGCGCAGATTAAGACAGAGCTAGCCAAGAATATAAAGGCCTTGCGTAATGCAGATGCGCTTCTCGTTTTAGCCTGTGGGCTGGGGGTGCAGTCAGTCAAAGACAACAACCGTTTTAATCAAGTAGTCATACCGGCGAATAATACTGTTTTTGGCGCAGTTATGGATGCAGCGGGTAATTTCTATGAAAAGTGCTCTATGTGCGCAGAATGTGTTTTGGAGCGGACCGCAGGGATTTGTCAGATAACCCTTTGCCCTAAAGGTCTTTTAAATGGGCCGTGCGGAGGAATGAATAAAGGTAAGTGCGAGGTGGATAACGAAAAGGATTGCGCCTGGGTTTTAATTTACAAGGAGCTTGAAAAAGATAACAGGTTGGATAAGATTAGGATAATCCAAAAAGAACGGGATTACAAGAAATCATCCAAGCCGCACAAATTGATCATGAAATAAACATGGCAGAGCAGCTTCCTTACAGCGAAAAAGTTATGGATCATTTTACCAATCCGCGCAACGTAGGAGAAATCCCTGACGCCAGCGGCATAGGCACGGTTGGCAATCCTGTATGCGGAGATGTGATGAAGATGTATTTAAAAATAGAAGATGAGTTAATTGTAGATGTGAAATTTAAGACCTTTGGTTGCGGTGCGGCAGTTGCCACCAGCTCCATGGTTACGGAGATGGTTAAAGGTAAGACGATTGCTGAAGCTCTAGCGATTACCAATAAGGCGGTTGCTGAGGCATTGGGCGGATTACCGGCGAAGAAAATGCACTGTTCGGTTTTAGCAGAAGAGGCGCTGCGTTCAGCCTTAAAGGATTATTATAAAAGACAGGGTAAAACGGTACCCTTTGAAGATAAGGCGCATACCCATGATGGGGAGACTTGTTTATAAGGCGAGTTATGTTGACAAAGGCTCAAATACGTAGTAAAATTCTTTTAGCATTAAAAACTCAGAAGGAGGAAGACCGAAACCGAAAAAGTAGGGTTATTCGAGATAAACTTTTAAGGAATAAGGTTTTTGAGAAGGCAAAGATAGTGATGTTTTACATTGCCTTTGGTGGCGAAGTAAATACTGAAGAGATGATTAGGAAAGCCAAAAAAATAGGTAAGCTTATTTGCGTACCAGTTTGCAGAAAAGATAAAGAAACTATGCAGCCAGCTATATTAGAAGACCACTCTAAGTTAAAAAAAGGTCCTTACGGTGTTTTAGAACCCGTATCGGAAGCATTGGTTAAGCCAGAGGATTTGGATCTTGTTATTGTCCCTGGATTAGCCTTTGATAAAAAGGGTAACCGCCTGGGCCGCGGCAAGGGTTGCTATGACCGTTTCTTAAGTACGCTTTCTGATAATACGCCTTCTATAGGTCTGGCTTTTGATTTCCAAATCTTACCCCTAATCCCCACCACCGAACACGATGTAAGCGTCAAGAAGGTTATCTTCTCCTAATCTCCTGTAAGAATTCAAGAAACCATCAAGGTCAACAGGGAGGATAGAAATGATTCTTAACATAGTGATAATAATATTTATTGCTTTAATTGCTGCCTATTCCGGGTATTTCTTAAGGAAGCATGTTGCTGAGAAGAAGCTAAAAAGCGCCGAGGCTGAGGCCGAGCATATCTTAGAGGTAGCCAATAAGGAGGTTCTGGATAAACGTCGGGAAGCAGAGCTGGAGGCTAAAGACCTCTTGCATCGCATGCGTCAGGATTTTGAGCGCGAGACTAAGGATCGCAAGCAAGAGATTGTGAATTTAGAGAAGAGATTAACGCAGAAGGAAGAGAATATTGACCGCAGGTTGGATCTGTTGGAGAAAAAAGAAAAAGAGATTGATGCGCGCAATGACAATCTTAAGAGGCAGGAGGAGGTTTTAAGATCAAAAGATAACCAGCTGCATGCTTTAGTGGCGGAAGAAAAGGAGAGGTTGCAAAAGATTTCCTCTCTTTCGGCTGAAGAGGCAAAACAGATCTTGCTCGGTCGCCTTAATGAAGAGCTGAATAATGAGAAAGCGGTATTTATCAGGCGTCAGGAGGAGGAGGTGCGTAGCATCGCAGATAAAAAAGCCCGCGAAATCTTAAGCCTGGCCATCCAGCGCTGCGCAGCAGAGCATACAGTGGAGTCTACCGTGAGCGTGGTGACTTTACCGAATGATGAAATGAAAGGTCGGGTTATCGGACGAGAGGGCAGAAACATTCGCGCTTTAGAGATGGCTACTGGGGTAGATGTGATTATTGATGATACCCCCGAAGCAGTTACCTTGTCTGGGTTTGATGCCGTGCGAAGGGAGATTGCCCGTCTGAGCCTAGAAAAACTTATTTCTGATGGAAGAATCCACCCCGGACGCATTGAAGAGATCGTAGAGAAGACCAAGAAAGAGATGGATGAGAAGATCCGCGAGGAAGGGGAGCGGGCGGCTTTTGAGGCAGGAATAAATGGTTTGCATCCAGAGATAATTAAACTTTTGGGCAGACTGAAATACCGCACCAGTTATGGCCAGAATGCCCTACAGCATTCCAAAGAGGTCTCCTTTTTATTGGGGATAATGGCTTCGGAGCTAGGGCTTGATTTTAAACTGGGACGCAGAATCGGGCTCTTGCATGATATTGGTAAGGCAGTAGACCATCAGGTTGAGGGTACACATGCCAAACTGGGGGCAGATCTGGCAAAGAAATACAATGAAAGCGCCGAGGTAGTAGGAGCGATTGAATCGCATCATGAAGAGGCTCTGCCGCAGAGCATGTATGCGGTTTTAGCCGTAGCTGCTGATGCGGTAAGCGCTGCCCGGCCCGGGGCAAGACGCGAAACCCTGGAAACATATGTTAAGCGTTTGGATAAACTAGAGTCAATTGCCAATCTTTTTAAAGGGGTTGAGAAATCTTTCGCCATTCAGGCTGGCAGGGAGATACGCGTAATTGTGCAACCAGAGAAGATAAATGACAATGATGCTACTGCCATGGCTAGAGATATACGTAAGAAGATTGAGGAAGGCATGGAGTATCCGGGACAGATTAAAGTAACGGTAATTCGCGAGATGCGCGCTATTGAGTATGCTAAATAAATGAGGCCACAACTTATGGAGCGATGAACGAACATAATATGAAAATACTTTTTATCGGAGATATTGTTGGTAGCCCGGGGAGAGAGGCGATCAAAAAACTGGTTGCACCTCTTAAGCAGGAGTATTCTGTAGATTTTGTGATTGCCAATGCCGAGAATGCCTCTGGCGGCTCAGGTATTACCTCTAAAGTTGCTACGGAACTTTTTACTTCCGGGGTAGACGTGCTTACCTCCGGAGACCATATTTGGAAAAAAAGCGAGATTTTTGAGTTGATTAATCACGAGGAAAGAATCCTGCGGCCTTTGAATTTTCCCAGCGGAGCACCCGGCCGTGGCGCAGCAGTGTTTAAATCCAAAAAAGGGGTTAAGGTCGGCGTGATAAATGTTAATGGCCGAGTTTTTATGGAGGCCCTCGACTGCCCTTTTAAAACTACACTTAAGGCTGCTGAAGAATTGTCAAGAGAGACCAGGATTATTATAGTAGATATGCATGCGGAGGCTACCTCTGAGAAGATTGCTTTAGGCTGGTATCTGGATGGCAAGGTTTCTGCTGTTTTGGGTACGCATACACATATCCAGACTGCTGACGAGAAGATTCTGCCGCAAGGGACTGCTTATATTACTGATGTGGGTATGAGCGGACCATACGATTCAGTAATTGGCAGAAGAATAGAGGATGTGCTTACCCGTTTTTTAAGCTCTATCCCGGTAAAGTTTGAGGTAGCAGAAGGTAATATCCAACTGCACGGCGCACTTATAGAAATAAGTGAAACAACTGGCAAGGCAAATTCCATTTTAAGGGTGCAGAAAAAACTTTAGATGAATAAAAAGCAGCTGACCATTCTACGCCAAATCTTATTGTTTTTAATTTTCCTGCCTTTTCTTTGGTCAAACGCCTCTTTTGGCCAAAACTCTGATGAGTTAGAGGTAAAATTGGACCTTAATGCTCCCGCAATCCCCATGCCTAAAATATATAAAACCAATATTGATTTAAGCGGCAGAGGAATGCATCGCGATATAAGCTGGCCGCAGACACTGGCAGCTAGAGAAGTTTTGGATCTCTGGCAGAAGGATCTGGGTTTTAACTTTTTCTACCGCATTCAATACAACCTTTGGGAGATCGCTCAATTAGCCAAAGATGAACCTGCCCAGAGTAAGCTTTTGAGCAACTATGAAGAGGCGATCAAAAAGATTAGCGATAGCGGTGGAACAGTTATTCTTGATTTATTCGGCACCCCTTTTGGTCTGGGTAGAGTACTTGATAAAAACAGCTCAGTACACAATTTGATGGCTTATAAAGAGCTGGTTAAAGATACTATACGCAATTTAAGCTGTAATAAGAAATATAATATCTGGTATGAGGTTTGGAATGCCCCAGACCTGGAAGATTTCTTTTTAGGCGAAAAATCAGAGTATCTTAATCTCTATCGCGTTATTGCGGAAGCAGTAAAAGAGTTGCGTCAAGAAGCCAAGATGCATATTCCCTTAGGCGGGCCGTCGACAAGCTCCTGGTTTGCCAACCTTGAAACCAATAATATCCTTTTCCCCGAACGCAGCCTGATTTATGAATTGATAAAATACTGTTCCAATTACAAACTACCCCTGGATTTTATATCCTGGCATGCGTATTCATCCGACCCGGCTCTTGAAAAACAGGAGACTATTTATAATAAGCCTTTTATTAAGCTTATTCGTGAATGGTTAAGTTATTTTAGCTTTGCAGACAATCTGCCCTTGGTCATTGATGAATGGAATTTTGATGCAGTTGCCAATATTTCTGCTAAAAGAGATACAGATGCTTATGTAGCCGCAAGCTATATACCGGCGCGCATAAAGAACATGCAGGAAGCCGGTTTAGACTATCAAACATATTTCTGCCTAGAGGATTTTGCGGGCAATAAAGAGAAGGTGACCAGGAACCTTGGTGTTTTTTCTTTTGATCCTGCGCATTCTGACTATAAGGGGTACGCCAAGGCAAGCTATAATACTATGCGTATGCTCGGCCTGCTGGGCAATGAATTGCTTCCTTTTAAATTAACAGATGATTTTGTAGGGGTAATTCCTACGAAGTCCCAGGATTATTTTGCAATACTTATCTATAATTATATTGATCCGGCAATGGCGATGAATTATTTATCGCGCGACATTGTTTATCTAAATAGCGCAGAGAAAAAAGCTGTTTTAAATATTGTGAAATCTGACCGCATTGATAAGATTATCTCCGGGCAGACAGATTTATCTACTTTGCGCCTGAGTCCTAAAGCAAAAGATATGTTTAATCGTGCTATAGAGTTAAATGCTCTTGCTAAAAAGTTCTCTACGACTAACCGTAAAATAAAGCTTATCTTTAAAGGCATAAAAGATACATACCTGTTGAGCAAGTATTTGGTAGATAGCAGTTGTAGTAGTAATTGCGCCTTTGAGGCCAAAGATGAGAAGGAAGTAGATTTTAGTCAGGATTATACTGAAGCTTTGGAATTGAGTCCTTATTCAGTACAGCTTTTAGTTTTTAAGAAAAAACCCCTGCCGGCAGTTACGGAGGAAAAGCCCGCAGAGGCTAAAGAGTCCGCGAAAGATGCAGAGAGTAAATAAGTCAGAGGGCAATGGTTTGCCTTACGTTAGGCAAAGCCATAAGCATATTTATACTGTTACGGAAATAACCCAGGCAATCAAGGGTCTGCTTGAGGATAAAGTCGGTGAGGTTTGGATTGAGGGGGAGGTCTCTAACTTTAAAGCCGCTACCAGCGGACATTTTTATTTCTCATTAAAGGATCAAAACGCATTAATCTGGGCAGCAATGTTTGCCTATGCTAATAAGGGTTTAAAGTTTAAACTAGAAGACGGCCTGAAGGTTATCTGTTTTGGGAAGATTGATGTTTACGGTCCAAGCGGACAATACAAAATTGTCGTCGAAAGAATAGAGCCTCAAGGAATTGGTGCGCAACAGCTGGCCTTTGAGCAGCTAAAGAAAAGACTGCAGCAGGAAGGTTTATTCGACCTGGCACATAAGAAGCCATTGCCGCTGATGCCTTTTTCCGTGGGCATTATTACTTCTAGTAAAGGCGCAGCAGTACGTGACATCCTGCAGATTCTTAAGAAGGGCGCTTCTTGCGTAGATGTAATTATTCGTTCTGTGCGCGTGCAAGGAGAACATGCAGCTAGAGAGATTGTTGAAGCAGTAGAAGAGTTAAACTCTTTTGCCAAAACGGATTTAATTATTCTTAGTCGCGGTGGCGGCAGCAGCGAAGACCTCTGGCCGTTTAATGAAGAGATTGTTGCCCGGGCAATCCATAGCTCCGGGCTTGCGGTTATTTCGGCAGTGGGGCATCAGATTAATATTACACTTGCTGATTTGGTAGCGGATATTTTTGTGGAAACTCCTTCTGCTGCAGCAAAGATTATTGTAGATAGAAAGAATGCCATGATTTCGGAGTTAACTAATTTTAGGCATGAAATGGATTTTTCCATAAACGATACAATAGCGGGACTAAAAAATAGACTGATTGCTCTTACGCATATGCTCAAAAGCCCGGCCGACCGCCTCTTGGAAAAGCAACAGTTGTTAGATGAGTTATCTGCCAGTTTAAATTACAATATACGGAATTCGCTGGAGCTGGCAAAAGAGCGCAGTAACTCATTAATCCAAAGACTGGGAACATTAAGCCCGCTGTCCATTTTATCGCGCGGTTACAGTTTAAGCATGCTTATGCCCCAAGGGGCAATACTTAAAGACGTCGGTCAAATAAAACCGGGAGATCAGCTGAAAACAGTTTTGCATAAAGGCGCATTTACGAGTTTAGTACAGGAGGTATTTAGCAATGAAAGAAAAGCCGATGTTTGAAGATGATTTAAGAAAGTTGCAGAAGATTGTTGAGGAGCTTTCCAGCGGCAAGCTTACTCTTGGTGAGTCGCTTAAGAAATATGAAGAAGGAGTCAAGATTGCGCAATCCTGCTCGCTTACCTTAGCTGATGCCGAGCGCAAGGTAGAGCTGCTAATGAAGAAAGAGGGGAAATTCTCTTTAGAAAAATTTGATGATACGGATTTAAGAGAAGAAAAATAAGCATGGTATTAGAAAGAATAAACCAGTCACAAGACTTAAAAAACCTAAGTTTAGCCGAGCTTATCACCTTAGCTAAAGAGGTGCGCGCCAGATTAATCGAAGTTGTTTCCCGCACCGGGGGCCACCTTGCCTCCAGTCTTGGGGCGGTAGACTTGATTATTGCCCTGCACCACTGCTTGGATACTCCGAAGGACAAGATTATTTTTGATGTAGGACACCAGGCGTACGCGCATAAAATTTTAACCGGCCGTAATACAAAGTTTTCTACGCTTAGGCAGTATTCCGGGTTAAGCGGATTCCCTTGCAAAGAGGAGTCAATTTATGACCCCTTTACTACAGGGCATAGTTCAAATGCTGTTTCTCTAGGGCTTGGTCTTGCCTGTGCCAGGGATCTTTTGCCTAAAGAAGATCGCTTTAAGGTTGTCTGCGTAATTGGGGACGGATCACTAAGCGGAGGTCTTTGTTTTGAAGGGTTAAATAATGCCGGACACCTGAAAAAGGATGTTTTGGTAGTTTTAAACACCAATGAATTAAGTATTGCGCCTAATGTGGGGGCAATCAGCAACTACTTAAACAAGATTATTTCCTTGCCAGTCTACAACCGTTTTCACGATAATGTAGTAAATTTCTTGACTACCAGTGTTCCCCGAGGAAGTCGCCTGATAAAGCTTATGGCTAAGTTTGAAGAGGGGTTAAAGGGGTTATTTGTTCCGGGAATGCTTTTTGAGGAGCTGGGTTTCCGTTATTTTGGGCCTATTGATGGGCATGACTTGAGCACATTAACGCAAACATTAAAGAATATTATCAACATCAAAGGGCCTCGGCTCCTGCATGTCGTCACCAAAAAAGGAAAAGGCTGTTCTTTTGCTGAAGAAGACCCTGTAAGATTCCATGGTATCAGTCGCTTTGATATCAATACTGGCGAGGTTGTGCCTAAGAAACCCTTCCTCGGATCAAAGAGCTATACAGAGATATTCCGTGATAAGATAGTAGAATTAGCGCATAGAGATAAGCGGATTATGGCAATAACTGCAGCTATGCCAGAGGGAACCGGATTGGATAAATTCCGCGATACTTTTCAAGAAAGATTCTTTGACGTAGGTATTGCTGAGGCGCATGCGGTTTGCTTTGCCGCCGGGCTTGCTAAACAGGGATTTAAACCAGTGGTAGCTGTGTATTCTACGTTTTTGCAGCGCGCATACGATCAGATTATTCAAGATGTTTCTCTGCAGGAGTTACCAGTAATATTCGCTATTGACCGGGCAGGGATTGTAGGGGAAGATGGTGTTACGCATCAGGGCTTATTTGATATTGCTTATTTGAGGAGTATCCCTAATTTAGTGATTATGGCGCCGAAGGATGGCCAGGAGCTTGAATTCATGCTTGAGTTTGCCTTAGGGTTAGATAAACCCGTAGCTATAAGATATCCTCGGGCTAATGTTTGTTCAGATAGCTCCTTGCAGGAGCCGCTAAGATTAGGCGGGGCAGAATTAATCAAGCAGGGCAGGGATTTTACGATTATTGCCTTAGGGAGCATGGTTTCAGTTGCCAGCGATGCCGTCGAGCTGTTAGATAAAGAAGGAGTATCCGGAAATTTGATTAATGCCAGATTTGTTGCGCCTCTGGATATTAAATTAATAAAAAATGTTTGCGCAAGGACAAAATCCATCTTTACAATAGAAGAGGGGATTAAAGATGCGGGATTTGGCAGCGCCGTTGCTCAAGAATTAAATATGCAGATTATGCGCATTGGCCTTGCCTCCGAATTTATTCCGCATGGACCAAGAGAATTGCTTTTGGAAAAATACGGATTAACCGCTTCAGGGGTCGCCGCAAAGATTCGCCAGGCACTAAAAGAAAATGGCTAAGATTACAGTCAATCAGGATAGGTGTAAGGGTTGTTTTTTGTGTATGAATTTCTGCCCAAAGGGTTTGATTACGAAGAGCAAGAAGTTAAACAGGCAGGGTTTAAATTTCGTGGAGTTTAATTTAGCTGGCGAATGCATTGGTTGTATGCAATGCGCGCTGATCTGCCCGGATTGCTGTATTGAGGTGTATAAATAACTATGTCTAAGAAAAGGATATTGATCTCTGGTAATGAGGCAATTGCCGCTGGCGCAATCCATGCAGGGTGTAATTTTTATGCCGGATACCCGATTACCCCTCAAAATGAACTTATTGCCTACATGGCTAAGCATATGCCGCTCTCCAGCCCACCCGGGGTTTTTATTCAGGCAGAGTCAGAGTTGGCTGCGATTAGCATGGTCTATGGCGCTGCAGCTTGTGGCTCAAGAGCAATGACTTCTTCTTCCAGCCCCGGGGTGAGTTTAAAACAGGAGGGAATATCTTATATTTCTGGAGCGCAGCTGCCGGCGGTAATTGTGAATATCATGCGCGGCGGGCCTGGATTAGGGAATATTGCCCCTGCGCAGTCGGATTATTTTCAGGCTACGCGCGGCGGGGGTCATGGAGATTACCACCTCATAGTCTTAGCTCCTGCCAGCGTGCAAGAGGCATATGATTTGACGCAAAAAAGTTTTTATTTGGCGGATAAATACCGCATTGCGGTTATGATTTTAGGTGATGGAATATTAGGCCAGATGATGGAGCCGATTAATCTGTTTACCCAAAAAAACAACACCCATATTTTAAAACCCTGGGCGCTTACCGGTTGCAAGGGAAGGAAACCGAATATTGTTAAATCTTTTTTTCTGCGCGAAGGCGCGCTTGAGAAGTTTAATCTTAAGCTGCAAAAGAATTACGAGCTTATTAGAAGGAAAGAGGCATGTTATGAAGGCTTATTTTTGGAGGATGCCAGGATAATTTTGGTAGCTTATGGAACAATGGCGCGCATTGCAAAAAGCGCAGTTAGCCAATTAAGGCTTCTAGGTAAGAAGGTAGGATTAATTCGTCCGATAAGTCTTTGGCCGTTTCCAGAGAAGGCCTTCCAGTCAAGAAGCAAGAAGGTAAAATATCTGGTAGTTGAGATGTCGTATGGCCAGATGCTTGAAGATGTAAAGCTTGCAGTCAGTGCTTTGGCGCAAGTGGCTTTTCTTTGTCGCTCAGGTGGAGGTATCACCAGCGAAGAAGAGATCATTAAGAAGGTTAAAAAAATTCTATAATGGAAAAAATATTTGCCCGCCCAGAGGCGTTGCTTGATATATCTACGCATTATTGTCCGGGTTGTGGCCATGGTATAGCGCATCGTCTGATTGCCGAGGTAGTTGATGAGCTGGGGATAAGGGAGAAAACCATTGGCATAGCGCCGGTGGGTTGTGCCGTAGTTGCTTATGACTATTGGAATTTCGATTGCTCAGAGGCAGCGCATGGCCGGGCCTTGGCTGTTGCTACCGCCATAAAAAGAGTACGGCCTCAGAATATTGTTTTCACCTATCAGGGTGACGGAGATCTGGCTGCTATAGGTACGAATGAGACAATCCATGCGGCAAACCGGGGAGAAAATCTAACCGTAGTTTTTATTAACAACGCAGTCTATGGGATGACCGGTGGCCAGATGGCCCCGACTACACTATTGGGGCAGAAAACCTCCACAACCATTAATGGCAGGAGCCGGCAGATGCACGGTTACCCCTTGAAAATATCCGAAATGTTAGCATTATTGCCAGGTGTGCATTATATTGAACGCGTATCTTTTCATAATCCACAAGGGGTATTAAGGGCAAGGCAGGCGATTAAACAGGGGTTTAAAAATCAAATAGACAATTTAGGGTTTTCTATGGTTGAAATACTTTCTCCCTGCCCAACTTATTGGGGGTTAAGCCCCAAAGAATCGCTAGAGTGGATTAGAGAGGTGATGCAAAAAGAGTTCCCTCTAGGAATGATTAAATGACCGAGAGTATAATTATTGCCGGAAGCGGAGGCCAGGGGGTAATGCTTCTAGGTAAAGTTTTGGCTGAGGCAGTAATGCGACAAGGCCGGCAGGTAAGCTGGTTTCCTGCTTACGGGCCAGAGGTGCGCGGTGGGACCAGCCATTGCATGGTAACAGTATCGGATCAAGAGATCGGCTCTCCCTATATAACAAAAGCTGACACGCTGATTATTTTAAACAACCCTTCATTTGATAAATTTAAAGGCAGGGTTAAGCGCAGCGGGTTATTGATTCTTAATTCATCTTTAGCCAAAACCTCTGTCGCAGGGAAGGTAAAAATATTACAGTTTCCCTTTACAGATATTGCTATAGGATTAGGTAATATTAAAGTAGCCAACATGGTGGCTTTGGGGTGCTATTTAGGGGTTAAGAAAACCGTAAAGATTAAAGAAATGCTTGAGGTTTTCAAGTTTATGGCGCCTGCTGGAAAGGCAGGTATCTTAGAGGTCAATCAGATGGCCTTGCAGGAAGGAGCAAAATTAGCAAATGGTTAGGGTAAGGTTTGCGCCTAGTCCTACGGGAAATTTGCATATTGGCGGAGCGCGTACCGCCTTATTTAACTGGCTTTTTTCTCAGTCGCAAAAAGGCAAGTTTATCTTAAGGATTGAAGATACAGATAAAGAACGCTCCCGGAAAGAGTTTGTGGATGAGATACTCCTTAGCCTCAAGTGGCTGGGTTTTAAATGGGATGAACTTTATTATCAAAGCGAGCGTTTTGACAGATACCGCCAGCAGGCAGATAAATTACTTAAATCCGGCTCGGCTTATATCGAGAAATCACCCGAGGGCAAAGAAGCAGTTATCTTTAAAGTTACCGCACAAAAGATAAAGGTAAATGATCTGATCCGCGGCGATATTGAATTCGACTCCAGCCTAATCAAAGACCAGGTATTAATTAAGTCCGATGGTACCCCCACTTATAATTTTGCCTGTGTAATAGATGATGCGGAAATGGATATTACGCACATTATCCGCGGTGACGACCATATCTCCAATACCCCCAAGCAACTGCTATTTTATGAGGCATTAGGTTTCCCCTTGCCTAGTTTTGCGCACCTGCCTTTAATCATGGGCATGGAGGGAGGAAGGCTTTCTAAAAGAACCGGGGCCACGGCGATTAGCGATTATCGTAAGATGGGTTATTTGCCGGAAGCTTTAGTAAACTATCTCTTATTGCTAAGCTGGGCTCCGGGTGATAACCGCGAGATAATAAGTATGGATGAGGCTGTAGGTTTATTTGATATAAAGAATGTCAATAAGACCGCGGCCACCTTTGATTTGAAAAAGCTGGATTGGGTGAATAACCAGTATTTAAAAAACGCAGACCCCCAAAAGCTGTTTGATGACCTACTGCCGTTACTTATTGAAAAGCAGTATATCGCAGAACAAGGATTTGACAAAGGATATATCATTGAGTTGATAAAATTATTTCAGGCAAGATTACCCCGGTTAAATGATTTCTTGGACTGGGCGGATTTTTTCTTTCTTGAAGAAATCAGGATTGACCCGCTTGCCCAGGAGAAGTTTTTAAGCAGGGACTTATCTAAAGAGTTTAAGCTTTTTATCTCGGGGCTTGAAGGATTAAGCGATTTTAGTGTTGAGAATATTGAAAAAAGTTTTCGCGATCTCGTGGGCAGACTTAATATTGAAGCTAAAACTTTAATTCATCCGCTTAGGGTGGCGCTGACCGGCAAGACCATTGGACCGGGGCTTTTTGAACTGGTATACTATCTGGGTTTAGAGCGGACAAAAAGGAGGTTGTTAAAATGGGCAAAGTGAGGATTGCTATTTTCTGTGCCGTTTTCTGTCTCTTTTTCTTGAATTTAGCTTTTAGCGAAACCATTCTACTAAAATCAGGCCAAAAGGTTGAAGGTAAGATTCTTGAAAAGACAGATAAGTATGTTAAGCTGGATTACTTCGGGGTGGGATTAGTGTACTATAATGACGAGGTAGACTCTATTACCCAAGATTCTCTGGGCAGCGAGAGCTTGGCAACTCCTCAATTAGAGTCACTTTATCAAGCCTATACCTCTTCACTAAAAATACCGCAGAAAACAGTGGTAGATAAGACTGAGGTTGTCCCGGTTAACGCGCAGTTGCCAGAGGTTAATCAAGCAGCTAGCGGGGTAGCGCAGAATGCAGATGTTTCTCAGCTCCCGCCTGAATATCAAAAGATAATGCAGGACGCCTTAAAGGGTGTGCAGGGGGCTCAGGCAACGGAAGGTAAGAATCCCGTTATGCCTACGGGGGTGGAGTTGCCGCCTGAATATCAAAAGATGATGCAGGATATCTTAAAGGGTGTGCAGGGGGCTCAGGCAGCTGCGGGGAATAAACCTGCAACGCCTTTAGCAGGTGCGGACCCTTCACAATTACCTCCTGAATACCAAAAGATAATAAAATCTACCATATCTAAGATACAGGCTGCTAAATCCGAGCTTCCTAGTGAAGAAAAATAAGCGGGATAAAATATTTTTCTACCCCCCTTGAAATTAGCAGTGAATTTGTGTTATATTTAATTAGTAAGATTTAGTTGAAGGCAAGGGGTAAACTACCAGCGGGCAGGCAATGCCCAGAAATAAAAGCCAAAAAATTTCCCCTTGCCTTTTTATTTTATCCTGCTCCAAGCCAACTCAGAGTAATTTAAATTACTATTATAAAAGTGTTGACCAAAACTATCTATGATATAAAATAAGGTCGACGGCATAAATATTCTGCATAATTAAAGGAGGATATATGCGTAAGAATATTCTGTGTTTATCCTTAGTCATGCTATGCCTTTTGGCAGGGGTGGCTTTTGCGGAAAACAAAAAACCGAACCTGCAGGCGATTAATAACTCTATAGGGGTGTTTTCGGAAGAGGATGTAATTCCTGCTGAGGAAGCAGCCATTGTTGACGTATTACGCGCAATTTTCTTCTGGTTTAGTCCAGGGATATTCTTCGTAGTGGTACTTTTAATCTTGTATGGTAATTATAAGAAGCTTGAATTAATGCTTTCCAGGGAGATGGGTATACGTAAAAAAATCTTCCCCAAACTAGAAAACTATAACTATACCTTTCATGATTGGCTTTTGGAGAAGAATACTTTAATCGGAGTAATTTGCATAGCCTGTGCGTTAGCGTTCTTTTTTATCCTAAGATAACTGTGTTATAACCAGGGAGGTGGGCATGTTTTCTGCACCAATAGTCTCAGCGTTAATGCTAGGTTTAATCTTTGTTTTTCTTGTCGATGTATCATTTAATCTGCGTCGGGTTAATAAAAATATCTCAAAACTATTAAAGATGTACGCCGATGTCCACGGCCTGTTAAAGAAATAAAACAATAGCCAGGAGAGGAACGATTTTTGTCTTATCAAATTTTTTAATTGCCTCAGCGCATGTTTTAAATGTGGTTCTCGGGATATTGTATTGGCTCATACTTATACGTGCATTGGTGAGTTGGGTAAACCCGGACCCCTTTAATCCCATAGTGCAGTTTTTGGAGAAAACTACCGAACCCATACTTTACCCTATAAGAAAGATATTGCCGTTTAGCCTTAGGTTTGGTCTTGATATATCTCCTATAATTGCATTTTTAATAATTATATTTTTGAAATCCTTTTTGGTTAATACCTTGCTGGATTTAGCTACAAGATTAAGGTAATAGCTTGCTTTTATGCGTTTAATCCGCGCCTATCTTCTAAAGTTTTCCCCTTATCTTTAATGAAAAAGCTGGTTTTTGTATTAACGCTCATCATAATAATTACCCCACCTTCTTATGCAGCTAATATATTTGATCACCTGATTAACAAAGAGGTTGTCCTAGTTGCCAATCACACGACTGTTTTAGTAAACCGCTTAACCGGAGAAGTTAAATATATTAGGCTCAATAACGGCAGGTGGATGCTTCTTAAGGGGGGCTTGAAGAAAAAATGCCAAAATATGTACGATGTTCAAACTTTGCATCTTCAACCTTAACCTCTGTTTAATTAACCTAACATTTTTAAATGGAAGTGCTATAATAAAAATCAAAGGAGGAGGAAATGAAGAGACCAATTATATTATCAATACTATTTTGTTTTGTTAGCGTTTTGGCTTTTGCCCAACAGGGAGCTGCTAATCTGCAGATCAAGGGTGTAATTATTGACAATTTCTGCGCAGGCGCGCAAAAACCTGAAAAGCTTGCGGAGTTCATAAAAACGCATACCAAAGATTGCGCACTGCAGCCGCAGTGCGTAGCCAGCGGTTACTCTATTTTTTCTGACGGCAAGCTTATGAAGTTTGATAAGATTAGTAACCTTGATGTCGAGGCATTCTTAAGATTGCCTGCAAGCAAGTTGCAGGTAGTCGTGGAGTGCTCAAGGGTTGGTGATTTGTTGCGTCTGGTGTACATTGAAAACCAGAAATAACCCGGATTTTATGTAGATTTAAGGCTGGGTGGTAAAATGACCTGTTTGGATAAGAAGAAAAACGATTTGATGTGTAATTGCAGCTATCCCGCATGCCCGAGACATGGGGTATGTTGCGAATGTCTGGCCTATCATCGCTCAAATAATGAGTTACCGGCGTGCTATTTTGATGCAAAAAACGAGCGCACCTATGATCGCTCACTGGAATATTTTATAAAAGTTATAAGCAAATAGCGCTTAACGCATTTACTGAATTATCTTGATAGCTAGGATGTTAAAGGGGAAAAATGCATAATATTTTGCGCGCGATTATTTTATTGTTAATTCTACCAGGTGTTTGTCTGGCTTTGACTCCCGAAGATAATGGTTATGCATGGAGGGCTGCAAGCACTGAAGAGAGGACGGTAGTTTGTAAGGAGTTGTCAGGCACAACCCAAAAAGATTATATTTATTGGATGGATATGCTGAATGCCTTTTACAATACCTCAAATTGGAGCATACAGTCATTAAAAATTAAAGAGGTAGTTACTCAAATACCCTTGTCTGAAAAATCCTCAGGGCAATAAGGCAGTTGACGGTTTGCGCTCACAATAAACATGGGCTTCGAAGCTAAAAAAGAACATTCTTTACAGTATTTGAGAAAGCGGGTATAATTAATTTTAATTCCATGCTGCCCTGTCGTCTAATGGTAGGACACAAGATTCTGGATCTTGTTGTCATGGTTCGAGTCCATGCGGGGCAACCAATTAAATCTCGAACTCTTGTTAGAGGAATAAAAGCAACCCTGACGAATTGGACTAGTTAGGGTTTTTATATTTATACTTATCAAAGAGTAAGGAGCATTGTCTTTTCTAATAAAAAGTAAAAAAGCGTTACTCATAGATTATGAAAAAAATTTTATTTATCCGTACTAGAATACGGGAATCGAATTATTTAAGCTTAACCCCTCCTCTTGGTTTGATGTATCTGGCTTCAGCCGTAAGGGAGCGATTCCCCTCGCAATATACAATTAAGATTATTGATATGGGGCTTGACAGTTTATCTGCGGGGTGCATAAAAGAAGAGATCCAAAGATTTAAGCCGGATATCATTGGCTGCAGCGTTCTTTCTTGCGAAGATGATTGCATGAATGAGCTTGCAAACGTATCCAAGCTTATCGATGGGAATATTAAGTTCATTGTAGGTGGGCCGCATGCCACCATGCATTGTGTTGATGTTTTAGAAAATCATAACATTGATATAGCAGTGCTTGGTGAAGGCGAAGAGGCAATTTGTGAGCTGCTGCAAGGGTTTGAAAATAATGGGCAAATCAACGAAGTTACCGGCATTGCTTTTAGGAAGGATGGCCAGGTGGTAATCACGGCGCAGCGCCATTTTATCGATAATTTAGATAGCATTCCTTTTCCTGCATGGGACTTAATTCGCCTTTCGGATTATTCGCATTTTACCCGGCTTCCCATGGGGCTCCAGCGGGGGGGAAAAAGATACATGACCATTTTTACTTCGCGCGGTTGTCCTTATCAGTGCATTTACTGTCACAATATATTTGGGAAAGTATTTAGAAAAAGGTCCGCCGAGAATGTCTTTAAAGAAATGGCGATATTATATGATAAATACGGCGTTGATGAATTTCACATAGTTGACGACATATTTAATCTCGATAAAAAGAGAGTAGAGGATATCTGCGATTATATTATTTCTTCTGGTATGAATATATATATATCATTTCCGAATGGTTTGCGAGGCGATATTTTAGATGAAGGGCTTTTAGAGAAATTAAAATCAGCAGGTACCTACTTAATCTCATTTGCCCTGGAGACTGCTTCGCCTGGCAGGCAAAAGATAATTGGAAAGAATATCGACATAGAAAAGCTAAAAGTTGCGATAGAAGCAGCTGATAATCTGAAGATGCTCACCAGATGTTTTTTCATGCTGGGTTTTCCTGGAGAAACTATAGATGAAGTTAAGCAAACGATCGATTTTGCGTTACGGTCAAAATTATGTATGGCTAATTTTTTCGTCGTTACCCCTCAAAAAAACACCCAGCTTTTTAGAATAATTGAGAAAGATTTACCCGGCTTCCCATTAGAGTTTAACAAATATACTTATTACCACTCCCCTAAGTTTTATGAGAAAAGGATAGCCAGGATGCCATTAACCCGATTAATGATATATGCCTATCTAATGTTCTATCTTAATCCCCAGAGGGTTATGAGGCTTTGGTCGCGGACAAGAAGAAAAATAATCTTATTAATTGGGCTATATTTCTCCGCGCGAGTTATTTTCAGCCAGGTTATGTCGCAGAAGGTGGATACGCTAAAATCAAAATAATAGCTGATAAGCTACCCTGCGAAAATATAACCGGTTCTTAACAGGGATGGCATTAACATAATTTTTCTCTCCGCGTTGATGTCGCTCCTAAGAGAGAGGAATTTATCATTCTAAATAGGTGAAAAAGCAGCATAAAACAGATCTTTTATAAGACTAATTTCTTGATATTGGTCAAATTTACCATATAATTAATTTACCGGTATCAAGAGATATACTTACTACCTGCATTAAGGCAGGTAACCCTTTTATTTATTAATTACATAATATTAAAAATGGCCTTACGGGAAGATATGGAAAAACAAGGTAACTGGCTCTTTAGATGGAGAAGTTATCTGCCACTTTTAGGGATTCCGGTTTTTGTCATCGCTATAAGGGAATCTGGAATAATGGAAAAGAAATTTGGGGATGCGGTAGGTGATTTTTGGGGTATTTGTGCAATTGTGATATCTTTTTTAGGTCTGGTAATGCGCTTCGTTACTGCCGGATATGCTCCGCGCGGCACATCAGGTAGAAATACAAAATCGCAGTTAGCGGATATGCTTAATACAACCGGGATGTATTCTATTTCTAGGAACCCGCTTTACCTCGGTAATTTTATTATTATTTTAGGTGTTACATTATTTATTCAAGTATGGTGGCTAGCCTTACTAGTTTGGTTTGGATTTTGGTTTTATTATAAACGCATTATCTTTACCGAAGAAGAGTTCTTAAGAGATAAATTCAAGGATCAGTTTATGGAGTGGGCTAAGGATACACCCATTGTTATCCCGCGTTTTAGGAATTGGAGAAAACCTGATTTAAGGTTTTCATTCAAGTCTGCTTTCAGGAGAGAGTTCTCTACGTTTTTTTTCTATTGTCGCTACATTTTTCTTCTTAGAAATTGTAACCAGCCTTTTAGATAAGAAAATACTTAAAGTGCATAATTCCTGGGTCGCCTTCTTTATTATAAGCCTTGCCATATATTTAATCTTCTTTATTCTAAAGAAGAAAACCAAATTACTTAATGTTCCCGGCAGGTAGTTTAGAAGCAATCCTGTTAAAAATTGTCTTGACAAAAGAATTAAATATGGTATAGTTTTATTGACAAATAAGTCAACAGGGAAAGAACCCCAAATTGTTTTGGGGTTTTTATATTTTTTAGGGACAAGGTTGCCCTTTTTTAGAGCGGATATGCTTTCGAAAAGGGCTTTATTTTTTAAGACAGGGGCGTCTTTAACCCGTGATGGGCAAAGAGCCTCTTTTTTGTTGAGGCGGGAAAGGATAATCGTGTGTAGGCTGAAAATAATCATTGTTCTGCTATGTTTTATGTTTTACGTTGCTACTTTTGATTTGCTTTACGCTACCCCCTCAACCCTTATTTGGGCTCCTTCTACGGATATCCAACCGTATGGCAAGATCCATCTGGGTTATGATCTATATGTGCCCACTACTGCCAAAGGTACTAATGCAGATAATTATGACCAGCATAACTATTGTTTGCAGGATTGGGGGTTGACCTTTAGTTTGTTATCGGATAAACCCGAAAATAATATTTTGAGGAAAGTCTGGGCTCCGTTAGGCAAAATTATGGCCGAGGCAGGGTTTGATTATAAAAAGGGGTTAGGGTCTTTCTATGATTCAACTCCCTGGTATTTTAATTTTAAACTCGGAATGCCCGAAGGCGCATATTTCAAGGATATGCCGGCAGTTGCATTGGGTGCTTATGATCTCGGGACAAGGGCAAATCGGACTAACAATAATATCTGGTATGGCAGGATTGCCAAGACGTTTAATATAGGTAAGCTTAACCTGGGCAGAGTCTCAGGAGGCTATTTTGTAGGTAATGGCAGGCTACTCAGGGATAAAAACAGCCTGCGGGATAATGCCGGTCCGATGTTTGCTTGGGAGCGCGTTATCTCAGAGATAAACGATAAATTATGGTTATGTGTAGATTACCAGGGCACGCAATCTACTTATGGGGCTTTGAACGCAGGTTTTGCCTGGAATTTTACTAAAGATGTCTCTGCGCTACTTGCGTATGATATCTATAATAACCGTAATCTAACCGATACTATAACATTGCAGATTGATCTTAATTTCTAAATTATTGATAGATACGGAAAGGAGTTTAATATGATTAATTCAGGTGATACGGCGTGGGTTTTAATCTCATCGGCCCTGGTTTTACTTATGACTCCGGCCTTAGCGTTTTTTTACGGAGGCATGGTCAGGCGTAAGAATATTTTGAGTGTTTTAATGCAGTGTTTTATTGTGATGTGCGTTTTAAGCATTCATTGGGTTTTAATCGGCTATAGTCTTTCTTTTGCACCTGCGAAAGGTTTTTGGGGCGGGTTGCAATGGTTTGGCCTGCGCGGGGTGGGGTTAGAGCCTTATGCGGATTATGCTGCCACTATTCCGCATCAGGCATTTATGATTTACCAGGCAATGTTTGCCATCATTACTCCCGCTTTAATTATTGGTGCCTTTGCCGAGAGGATGAAGTTTTCCGCTTTCCTTATATTTACTCTTCTATGGGCAACATTTGTTTATGCCCCGCTTTGCCATTGGGTTTGGGGCATTGGTGGATTTTTGCGTAATTTAGGGGCGCTGGATTTTGCCGGTGGGACAGTTGTACATATTAATGCCGGGATTGCTGCATTAGTAACTGCAGTTGTATTAGGTAAAAGAACCAACTTGAATAGAAATGTTCCTACCCCGCACAATATGCCGTTTGTTGTTTTAGGGACCGGGCTTTTGTGGTTTGGCTGGTTTGGGTTTAACGCCGGTAGTGCGCTGGCGGCTAATGGTTTGGCTGTCAATGCCTTCGTAGTAACCAACACGGCTGCTGCTGCCGCCGGTTTAAGCTGGGCGTTGATTGAGTGGTGGCATAATGGAAAGCCTACAATCTTTGGCTTATGCTCCGGAGCAGTCGCCGGACTTGTGGCGATTACTCCTGCTGCAGGTTTTGTGAGCTTAATCCCTGCGATTATTATAGGACTACTGGTAAGCGGATTCTGCTTTATTGCGGTTACTATGATTAAGCCTAGATTCGGCTACGATGATTCTCTAGATGCTTTTGGGGTGCATTGCGTAGGCGGTATTTGGGGCGCTTTAGCTACCGGCCTGTTTGCCTCTAAGGCAGTAAATGCTTCCGGGGCAGATGGGTTATTTTTTGGTAACCCCAAGCAGCTTCTTATACAGTTTGTGGTAGTCGCTTTGACTATTCTTTATGCAGGCACAATGACCATGATTATATATAAAATAGTGGATTTGTTTATAGGTGTAAGGGTTGACGAGAAATCCGAACTTATGGGCTTAGATCTTACACAGCATCGCGAGAGGGCATATACTATATTAGAATAAGATATAAGGATTTGGAGGTTGATATGAAATTAATTGTCGCGATTATCCAGCCGGATAAATTAGAAGAAGTGAAAGAGGAATTATATAAAGAAGAGGTAAACCTTATCACCGTAAGCGAGGTATTAGGTCACGGCAGGCAGAAAGGTGTAACTGAAATTTACCGCGGGGCTAAAGAAACGGGCAACCTTTTGCGCAAAATTCGCCTTGAGATTGCGGTGAATGAAAGTTTTGTTGAACCGACAATTAAAGCGATTGTAAAAGGGGCAAAAACCGGGGAAACCGGAGACGGAAAGATTTTTATTTTAGATTTAAAGGAATGCGTGCGTATTCGTACCGAGGAGCGCGGCGGAGTGGCAATAGGTTGAGTTTATTATATTTGGCAACTAAAGGGGGATTATATGAGCATAAGACAAAAAGTTTTATTTAAAATTAAAAGCATAGAGTTAGGCAGGACTGCAGCGCCTAAAAAAGTCTCTACCTATTTCGCCGAGAACACCTTCAAGCTGGAGACCATGCAAAGGCATATCTCCAAGAGCACCTTCGCCGCCTTTAAGCTCTGGATGTCCGAAGGAAAGACCATCTCCTTGGTTCAGGCAAATGAGATTGCCTCCGCAATGAAGGACTGGGCAATCGCCAAAGGAGCCACCTACTACACCCACTGGTTCCAGCCGATGACCGGGCTTACCGCGGAAAAACACGACAGTTTTATCAATATCAGCGGCCCCGGCAAGGTCATTGAGCAGTTCTCCGGCAACAAGCTTATTCAGGGGGAGCCTGATGCCTCAAGCTTCCCCTCAGGGGGGATCCGCGCTACCTTTGAAGCCAGGGGCTACACTGCCTGGGACCCCTCCAGCCCTGCCTTTATCGTGGAAAGCAAGCTCGGCAAAACCCTCTGTATCCCCAGTATATTTATCTCCTACCACGGAGAGGCCCTGGATAAGAAATTACCCCTCCTGCGCTCTGAAGAGGCATTAAACCAGGCTGCCCTCAGCCTGCTTAGGCTTTTCGGCCATAAGCATACAAGGAAGGTACTCTCAACCTGCGGCCCGGAGCAGGAGTATTTCTTAATTGATAAGCACTATTATAACCTGCGCCAGGACTTAATCATGGCTGGCCGCACCTTAATCGGCGCCCCATCCTCTAAGGGGCAGCAACTGGATGACCAGTACTTTGGCACGATCAAAGAGCGGGTAGTTAACTTTATGTTTGAGGTGGCAGAGGAGGCCTATAAACTAGGCATCCCGCTTATGACCAGGCATAATGAGGTTGCTCCGCATCAATATGAGTTCGCCCCTATCTTTGAAGAGTCTAACCTGGCTGCAGACCATAACCAGCTGCTTATGGAGCTGATGAAAAAGGTGGCCCTGCGCCATAACATGGTCTGCCTTCTGCATGAAAAGCCATTTGCCGGTATCAATGGAAGCGGCAAACACTTAAACTGGTCCCTGGCGGATGACCAGGGCAACAACCTGCTTAATCCCGGCCAAACCCCCGAAGACAATCTGCAATTCCTGGCAGTCCTGGTTGCGGTCCTGCGGGCAGTATATACCCACGGGGATTTATTGCGCGCCTCAGTTGCCCTTGCCGGCAATGAGCACCGCTTAGGTGCCAATGAAGCGCCTCCTGCGATTATCAGCGTATTCTTAGGCGAGCAGTTAACGCGTATCCTGAACATGATTGAAAAAGGGGTTAAGTCCAAGATCTCAAAGGCTGATATCATGGATTTAGGGATAGGCCGGCTGCCCAAATTCAACAAGGATACCACTGACCGCAACCGCACCTCCCCTTTTGCCTTTACGGGAGTTAAATTTGAGTTCCGCGCCGTAGGCTCATCGCAGAATATCTCAACGCCGATTACCGTGATTAATACAATTATTGCCGAAAGCCTTGAACATGTTGCAACTGAGATCAAAAAAATAACCTCAACGGGAAAGGATTTTAATTCCGCTGTTTTAAAGGTAATCAGCGCTATTGTCAAAGAAACCAGGCATATCCGCTTTGAAGGCAACAATTATTCCCAGGAGTGGGTAAGAGAGGCAAGGAAAAGAGGCCTGGCGAATATTGCTGCAACCTACAAGGCGCTGGGGGCCTTAGCTGAAAGCAGGAATATAGCCCTTTTTGAGAAATACAAGGTCTTCTCAAAGGAGGAGCTGCTTGCGCGCTATCACATCTGGGTGCATATGTATAACTTGACCCTGGAGATTGAGGCAAATACCTTAAATGAAATGGTGAATGCCTCGGTTGTGCCGGCAGGTTATAAGTATGAAGAACTTCTGGCTAAGACGCTTAGCGATCTGGTGGTTTTAAAGAGAACAGCTGCCCTTAAGATTGATGGGCAGGTACTTAAAGACAAAAAAGCTCATTTAAGCGATATTGTTTCCAAGATCTATTATGTCAGGCGTAATGCCGCTGAAATGGTCAAGTTGCTTGAAAGAGCTAAAAAGTTCAGCGACGAGAAACGCAGCCAGCTTTATTTTGAAGAGCTTAAACCTTTAATGGAGCATATCCGCAGGCATGTGGATGAGCTGGAGTGTGTAGTCCCTGATGATACCTGGGATCTCCCCAAATACAGGGAGATGCTGTTTATTAAATAAGCACCTTATAGTTTTGATTTAGCGAAACCCTGTCGAGCTCTGCGAGACAGGATGAGCACCTGGGATCTTCTATTAAGCTTACTCGTACTTTGCGCAGAAAAGTACGAGTGGGTAAACGAGGGATAAGAGTTAGAAAGCGCGCCTTTAAAAGGCATGTTTTTATTAACAGTATTGCTTAATATTTATACAGAAAATGATGGATGAAGAGGCAAAAGCGATAGAAAAAGCACTTTCAGATTTAGACCGTCTGTTTTTAAGAGGCAAGGAGGGCAGGATTTACCATATTATGTTGGATGCGATGGATAAGTCTTTGATTAAGAACACTTTGATTATAACATTTGGCAATCAGATAAAGGCTGCCAGGTTGCTGGGGATAAATAGGAATACCCTGCGTGCTAAAATTAAGAAACTGGGTATTTCTTTAAACGAGGTGAAAAGATGAGGGCTCAGGGTTTATATGATCCTGCTTTTGAACATGATTCCTGTGGAGTAGGATTCGTCTGTAATATTAAAGGCGAGAAGTCAAATGCCATAGTCAGGCAGGGTATTGAGGTTTTGCATCGCCTCTCGCATCGCGGAGCTGTTGGGGCAGATCCGAAGACCGGAGATGGCGCGGGTATCTTAATTCAAATTCCACATGATTTCCTTAAAAAGGTGAGCCGAAATGCAGATATTAAGCTACCGGATTTAGGTTCATACGGTGCAGGTTTAATCTTTTTACCTCAAGATTCCGCTGAACGCAGTTTTTGCAAAGAGGTCTTTGAAAGGGTTATAAAAGAAGAAGGTCAGATAATTTTAGGCTGGCGTAGGGTCCCGATCGATGATTCGGTCATTGGAGAAGGCGCTAAAAACACCCAGCCTATTTTTGAGCAGGTTTTTATTGGAAGGAAGAAAGATATCGCAGATGAAATGCTTTTTGAAAGAAAGCTTTATGTAATCAGAAGGCAGGTAGAAAATATAATTCTTGCTTCGGAAATAAAGCAAAAAAGTTCATTCTATATAACCAATCTTTCCTGCCGCACGCTGTCTTACAAAGGCTTACTTATGCCTAAGCAAATTGATAGCTTTTTCCTTGACCTAAAAAACGAAGACATAAAAAGCGCCTTGTGTCTGGTACATTCGCGTTATTCTACCAATACATTTCCCACCTGGAATCTGGCGCAGCCTTTTAGGTTCTTGGCGCATAACGGAGAGATTAATACCCTGCGTGGTAATATTAATGGAGTAAGGGCCAGGGAGCGCCTCTTGGCAAGTGAATTATTCGGTATGGATATAGAAAAATTGAAGCCGGTTATTATTGAGGGAGGCAGTGATTCGGCGGCAATTGATAATTTATTTGAGCTTTTGGTTTTATCCGGAAGATCGCTTGAGCATGCAATGATGATGCTTATCCCCGCAGCCTGGGAGCATGACCGGTTTATGAATCAAAAGCTCAGGGATTTTTATAAGTACCACGCCTGTTTTATGGAGCCTTGGGACGGACCGGCTGCCATCGCTTTTACAGACGGTAAGAATATCGGGGCAATCTTGGATAGAAATGGTTTACGTCCGGCACGTTATATTGTAACCAAAAATGATTTTGTAGTTATGGCATCTGAAGTTGGGGTCCTGGATATCGCTGCCGGAGATATCAAGGTTTCCGGCAGGCTTGAGCCAGGCAAAATGTTTTTTATCGATACCGGCGCTGGACGGATAATTGAAGATTCTGAAATCAAGCAAACTGTATCAAGTCGTTGTGCCTACGGGCAATGGAATGAAGAGGCAATGGTTGATTTGGATAAACTGATTAGCAGCGGTACAGGCGGTAGCCATCCACAGGATTTATTGTCTCTTCTTAAGGCCTTTGGTTATTCAAGGGAAGATTTGAAGATGGTGATAAAACCTATGGCCGAAGAAGCCAAGGAACCTGTGGGGTCTATGGGCAGCGATATACCGCACGCCTTCTTGTCTGCTAAGCCACAGTTACTCTACGCTTATTTTAAGCAACTTTTTGCACAGGTAACTAATCCTCCGATTGATTCTATAAGAGAAAAGCTTGTGATGAGCCTGGATAGCTTTATCGGACCGGAGAAGAATATTTTGGAGGAAACTCCTTTACATAGCCATAAGCTCAGGGTAAGAAACCCGATTTTAACAAATGCCGAGCTTGAAAAGATCCGCGATATCAGCATCAACAGCTTCAAAACAAAGACCATCTATACCTTTTTTGATGCAGCAGACGGCGCGGATGGATTTGTGCGCGCCCTGGAAAGGATTTGTTTTGAAGCGGAATATGCGATTGAGCAAAGGTATTCATTTATTATATTAAGCGACCGGGGGGCAGGAAAAGATAATATTGCTTTGCCATCGCTTTTAGCTACCAGCGCGATTCATCAGTATCTGGTTAAAAAGACCATTCGTTCGCAGGTGGCTTTAGTAGTAGAAAGCGCAGAGCCAAAAGAGGTACACCATTTTGCCTTACTCTTCGGCTACGGTGCAGATTGCGTAAATCCGTACCTTGCATATGAAGCGGTAGAGTATCTTATCGAAAAGAAAGAGCTTAATCTGGAGCCCAAGATTGCCCTGAAAAATTACAACAAAGCTTTAACGGATGGAATATTGAAAATTCTTTCTAAAATGGGGATATCTACGCTTAGAAGCTACCGCGGTGCGCAGATATTTGAGGCGCTAGGATTAAACAACGAGTTTATAGTCAAGTATTTTGCCGGCACCGTCTCGCGCATCGGAGGGGTTGGGCTTGCGGGTATAATAGAAGAGACCATGCAAAGGCACCGGGAGGCTTATCCTGAAAGAGAGGTGGGTGAAATTTACCTGGACAGCGGCGGGGCGTATCGGTGGAAGAAAGACGGGGAGTTCCATCTCTGGAATCCCGAAAGCATCGCTGCCTTACAGGATGCTACGCGCAATGCAGATTATAAAAGATATAAAGATTTTGCCGAGTTAATCAACGATCAATCAGCCAATCCCGCTACTTTAAGGAGTCTATTTAAATTCAGGAAATCCGAACCTGTCCCCATAGAGCAGGTGGAGCCGGCAGAGAATATTTTAAAACGTTTTGTTACTGGAGCAATGAGCTTTGGCTCAATTAGTGGTGCTGCGCATGAGACAATTGCCATCGCCATGAATCGCATAGGAGGTAAATCCAATACCGGAGAAGGAGGAGAGGATCCTAATAGATTTATCGCTTTGCCTAATGGGGATTCTCGGAGGAGCGCTATAAAACAGGTTGCCTCGGGAAGATTTGGAGTTACCATAAATTATCTTGTTAATGCCGATGAGATACAAATAAAGATTGCCCAGGGGGCTAAGCCTGGAGAAGGCGGGCAATTACCCGGACATAAAGTAAGCGGAATAATTGCTAGAACTAGATATACTACACCAGGGGTTACTTTAATATCCCCGCCTCCTAACCATGATATCTATTCTATTGAAGATCTCGCACAATTGATATTTGATTTAAAGAATGCCAATCCTGATGCGCGGGTGAGTGTAAAACTTGTATCCGAAGTAGGGGTAGGCACTGTTGCTGCCGGGGTGGCCAAAGGGCATGCAGATATGATCCTTATCTCCGGGGGGGACGGAGGTACAGGAGCTTCTCCTAGGAGTTCAATAAGGCATGCTGGCCTTCCTTGGGAGCTAGGCCTTTCTGAAACGCACCAGACACTATTGCTTAATAACTTACGTTCAAGGGTGCGCCTGCAGACTGATGGACAAATGCGTACCGGCAGGGATGTGGCAATTGCGGCTCTTTTGGGAGCAGAGGGATATGGATTTTGTTCTGCGGTACTGGTGGTTATCGGATGCGTTATGCTAAGGCATTGCCATCTCAATAATTGTTCGGTGGGGGTAGCTACACAGGACGATATTTTACAGAAAAGGTTCCAGGGTAGACCAGAGTATATTGTAAATTATTTCCACTTTATCGCTAATGAGTTGCGCGAAATTATGGCAAGTTTAGGCTTACGGACAATAGATGAGATGATCGGCCGCAGCGATCTCCTGGAATTAAATCAGGCAGCTATTCCCTCTAAAGCTAAACAGATAGATTATTCGAGAATTCTATACCAGCCGCAGCTTCCTGAAAATACCCAGCATTACTGTACGGTTAAGCAGGATAGCGGATTAGATTCAGTGCTTGATAAGAAGTTGATTAAAATATGGCGGGGTTGTTCTCAGAATAATCAGCCGGTAAAGATGTCGCTTGAAATTAACAATACCAACAGGGCGACAGGAGCAATGTTGAGTGGCGAGGTTTGCAAGAAGTGCGGGGATGGCGTATTTTTAGAAGATACCATTATTTGTAAATTCAAGGGTATTGCCGGACAAAGCTTTGGGGCTTTTCTGACAAAAGGGATTACTTTTGAATTAGAGGGGATGGCCAATGATTATGTAGGCAAAGGTATCTCCGGAGGCAAGCTGGTTATTTATCCCGATTTATCAGCCGACTACAGATCCGATGAGAATATCATTATAGGAAATACTTCTTTTTACGGGGCCATATCGGGTGAAGCATATATAAGCGGCGTGGCAGGAGAAAGGTTCTGCGTGAGAAATTCCGGTTTATATGCTGTTGTTGAGGGGGTGGGTGAGCATGGCTGTGAATATATGACAGGCGGCAGGGTAATTGTTTTGGGCAAGACAGGTAATAATTTTGCTGCCGGCATGTCGGGTGGCATAGCCTATGTTTATGATGAAGATTCCGCATTAAAAGAAAGATGTAACCTGGATATGGTTGAATTAGAGAAGATTAAAGAATCCGATAAAGATACGATACACCATTTATTAAGCAACCACTTTAGATATACCAAAAGTAAGAAGGCCAAGAAAATCTTAGAGAATATTCATGATCATCTTAAGAAATTTGTCAAGGTTATGCCGTTAGAATATAAACGTATTTTAGAGGGGATCACGGTTGAAGAGAAGCTTGATATTAAGGAGGCATTAGATGGGTGAAGAAAGAGGCTTTCTCAAATTAGCCAGGCAAACCAGCCCTTACAGGCAGGTTTGTGAGCGCATTGCAGACTTCAAGCATGTTTATAAACTGCGTAACGAAGCCCAGTCGCAGGAGCAAGCCTCTCGCTGCATGGATTGCTCAACCCCTTTTTGCCATTGGGGGTGCCCCATAGGCAACTATATTCCGGAGTGGAATGATTATATTTTCCATGGCAACTGGAAGCAGGGGCTTATCCTGCTTGATGCGACTAATAATCTCCCCGAGATAACCGGCAGGGTGTGCCCTGCTTTATGTGAATATGCCTGCGTGCTCGGATTAAATGATGATCCGGTTACCATAAGAGAAAATGAGCTTGCGGTTATCGAAGCCGGCTTTAGGAACGGATTTATTAAGCCGCATCATATAGAGAACAGGACAGGTAAGAAAGTAGCTGTCATTGGTTCAGGTCCGGCAGGTCTCTCTTGCGCCGCGCAGCTTAACAGAGCCGGGCATAATGTCACTGTTTTTGAGCGCGATGATAAGCCTGGAGGCATATTGCGTTATGGTATCCCTGATTTTAAATTGGAAAAACATATCCTGGACAGACGGATAGATATATGGAGAGAGGAAGGGGTGGTTTTTAAAACCGGGATAGATATAGGAGTAAATTATGCGGCAGATAAGTTGTTGGCCGATTTTGATGCAGTATGCCTGGCAGGCGGCTGCCGGACCCCGAGAGATTTAGATATCGAAGGCAGGCAGTTAAAAGGAATATATTTTGCAATGGATTATCTTACGCAATCTAATAAAAGGGTATGCGGAGAAAATATCCCGAAAGAAAACCTGATAGATGCAAAAGGGAAAAAGGTGGTAGTCATCGGAGGAGGGGATAGCGGCGCAGATTGCGTAGGCACTGCTCATCGTCAAGGGGCCTCTTGTGTGGTGCAGATTGAAGTTTTACCTCGACCGGCGGAATGCAGACCATCAACCCAGCCTTGGCCAAATTATCCTTTGCTTTTAAAAGTATCTTCAAGCCATGAGGAAGGCGGAGAGCGACATTGGGAGGTATTAACCAAGCGTTTTATAGGAATAAAGAATCATATCAATAAGCTTTCTTGCGTAAAGGTTGAGTTTTTGCCATCGACTGATAAGAAATGTTCCGTAATGCGGGAGATCCCGCAAAGCGAGTTTGAGATTAATGCGGATCTGGTGATTCTTGCCGTAGGTTTTCTTCACCCTGAGCGTTCCACGCTACTCAAAGATCTTAATCTCAAATTTGATGCACGCGGCAATGTGATGACAGATGATAATTATATGACTTCAATTAAAAACGTCTTCTCTGCCGGAGATATGCGGCGTGGGCAGTCGCTGGTAGTTTGGGCTATTGCAGAGGGGAGAAGATGCGCATATTCTATGGATAAATATTTAATGGGGAAGGGTAGTTTAGCGTTTATATAAAAGGGGTGCAAAATGATAAGCACAGGAATAGAAGGTTTAGATAGCGTGATTACGGGTTTAAGATTAGGCGATAATGTGGTCTGGCAGATAGATGATCTGAATGATTATGCCAATTTGGTTAAACCTTTTGTGCGCCAAGCCCTGAAAGATAAAAAGAAGGTTATCTATATGAGGTTTGCAACACACAAAGAGTTGATTAAGCCTTCTCAGCAGATAAAGAGATATGAGCTTAATGCCCAGGCAGGGTTTGAATCCTTTACTGCCAAGGTGAATAATATTATTACGCAAGAAGGGGAAGGGGCTTATTATGTATTTGATTGTTTGTCGGAGCTTCTTTCAGCCTGGGCTACTGACCTTATGATAGGCAATTTCTTTATGGTAACCTGCCCGTATCTCTATGAACTTAAAACAGTGACTTATTTTTCCATTTTACGTAATAACCACTCCTTTAAATCTATCGCCCGCATACGCGAAACAACCCAGCTGCTTATGGATGTCTATCATTGCGAAGGAAGCTTTTATATCCATCCGTTAAAGGTATGGAACCGCTATTCTCCGACTATGTTCTTGCCTCATCAAAAGGAAGGGGAGAGTTTTGTCCCTATCACTGATAGCGTTAATGCGGTAGAGATATTATCGCATATTCGCAAGAGAGGGATGGAGAATGCCAAAAGAAATCTAGATTATTGGGATCGTTTGTTTCTTGAGGTAGAGAATTTAGTCAGAAATAGGTCCTTGTTGAAACAAAAGAAGGAGATGGTAAAGAAACTTTGCAACTTGATGCTTTCAAAGAATAAAAAGATTTTGGCTCTTACGGTGAATAACTTCTCGCTGGAGGAGTTAGTTGAAATAAAATCAAGGCTAATTGGCACAGGTTTTATCGGCGGCAAGGCAGTAGGCATGCTTTTAGCCCGTAAGATTCTTTCAAAGAATAAGTTGCTCAACTGGCAGAAGCTTTCAGAGCCTCATGACTCCTTTTATGTAGGTTCGGATATATTCTATTCGTATATCGTGCATAACCGATGGTGGAAACTGCATATGCAGCAGAAAAGCCAGCCGGGGTATTTTAATATAGCAAAAGTACTTAAAGAAAAGATGCTTTACGGAGTCTTTCCGGAAGAGATTATGGAGAGCTTCCAGCAAATTGTAGAATATTTTGGCTCCTCCCCGATTATTATACGCTCAAGCTCGCTTTTGGAGGATGATTTTGGCAATGCCTTCGCCGGAAAATACGAGAGTATATTCTTAGCCAACCAAGGAACCCCTGAGCAGAGATACATTCAATTTGCGGAAGCAGTGAAGAAGATATACGCCAGTACTATGAATGAGGATGCTCTGGTTTATAGAAAGCAGAGGGGTTTAGATAAATCAGACGAACAGATGGCCCTTCTAGTACAGCGGGTCTCTGGTGCACATCACAAGAATTATTTCTTTCCCGATCTTGCCGGGGTTGGGGTCTCTTACAACACCTATGTCTGGAATAGCAGTATTGACCCAGAGGCAGGGATGCTTAGAATTGTGTCCGGATTGGGGACCAGGGCGGTTAATCGCGTTGAAGGAGACTATCCCAGGATGGCCGCTCTCAGCGCTCCTTTACGTAGGCCTTATGCGGAAAAGGATGATATAAGAAAATACTCACAGCATATGGTAGATATTATAAATACAAGGGAGAATATCTTACAAACCATTCCTTTCAGCAAGCTAATCAGCGACAAATCTTTTACTGGGGTTGAGCGCGTAGCGATTCGAGATGATGAGGCCAGGCGGATGATGGAGGATAGAGGCTTAGAGGGTAAAGATTACTGGATTTTGACGCTTGATAAGGTGCTCGAGAATAAATCCTTGATAGATTCTTTGAAAAAAATATTAGAGCTGCTTGAAGAGGACTATCATTATCCTGTGGAGATTGAATTTACCATAAACTTCACAAAGGACAATGCTTTTAAGATAAACCTATTGCAATGCAGGCCGCTACAGACGCGGGGGTTAGGTCTTAAAGTGAATATGCCCGAACAGATAAATAAGCAGGATATACTTTTTGACACTCAGGGGTATTTTCTGGGGGGTAATGTTTCGCAGAAGATTGATTGGGTTATATATGTTGACCCAGAAAGATACAATAAATTGGCGCTGTCAGATAAATATGAAGTTGCTCATATCGTAGGAAGTTTAAATAAGGCCATAAAAGACAAAGAAGAGCTGCCTACTCTACTCATGGGACCGGGAAGGTGGGGCACTACTACTCCTTCTCTGGGTGTACCGGTTAAGTTCGCAGAGATCAATAATGTGGCTGTACTTGCGGAGGTGGCTTTTTCCGCCGGCAACCTTATGCCCGAGCTGTCATTTGGGACACACTTTTTCCAAGATCTGGTGGAGACCAATATATTTTACGTAGCATTGTTTCCTGAAAAAAAAGATACCCTCTTTAATATCACCTGGTTTAAAGAACGCAAGAATTTGTTTAGCGAGCTTATACCAGAATCTGTGAAATATGAGAATATTATTGGTGTTTACGATGTCAGCAATAAGGGGTTAAGGATAATGTCGGATGTGCTCTCTCAAAGAGTGGTTTGTTTTTAAGCCAAAGAAAGGATGCCAAAAATGTCCAAGTATATTTTTATAACCGGAGGGGTAATTTCAAGTTTAGGCAAAGGCATTGCTTCAGCCTCTATAGGGAAGATTCTTGAATCCCGCGGCTTGAAAGTAGCGCTTATGAAGCTTGATCCTTATATTAATGTCGACCCCGGGACAATGAATCCATACCAGCACGGTGAGGTTTATGTTACTGAGGATGGCTCTGAAACAGATCTGGATCTCGGGCATTACGAGCGTTTTACTAATACCCTTTCCTCCAGGTTTAATAATATTACTACAGGCCAGATATATAATTGGGTTATCTCCAGAGAGAGAAAAGGGGATTATTTAGGAAAAACTATCCAGGTTATCCCCCATATTACAGATGCGATAAAGGATAGGATAAAAAAGTGTGCCTTGGTTTCTAGGGCTGATATTGTTATTGTAGAGATTGGCGGAACGGTTGGAGATATTGAAAGCCTGCCTTTCTTGGAGGCGTCCAGACAGTTCAGGCTGGATATGGGGTACGATAATGTGCTCTATATCCATCTGACTCTTGTCCCATACATAAAAGCAGCAGGTGAGGTAAAGACAAAACCCACACAACATAGCGTAGGTACTTTACGCGAGATAGGCATTATTCCGGATGTGTTGATTTGTCGCACTGAAGAGCCATTGACCGATAGCGTGAAAGAGAAGATTTCGTTATTTTGTAATGTGAAGAAAGAGGCGGTAATCGAATCCCCGGACATGGATTCTATATACCAGATCCCCCTGGTTTTTAAAAAACAGATTCTCGATGAAATAATCCTAAGCCATTTTAAATTAATCTGCAAGTTTTCAGATCTTAAGGACTGGGAAAGAGAGGTGGTTTATAGAGTACTTAATCCCAAAAATAAGGTCACTATTGCTGTGATCGGCAAATATATTGAATTGCAGGATGCGTATAAATCTATTTATGAGGCACTTATTCATGCTGGAATCCATAATGATGCTAGAATAGAAATAAAAAGGATTGACTCCGAAACCCTAGAGAGAGGTGGGATTGACAGGGTGCTGCAGGGGATTTCTGGTATACTTGTCCCTGGAGGGTTTGGTTATCGGGGCATTGAAGGAAAGATTAAGGCGATTAAATTTGCGCGGATAAATAAAGTTCCATTTCTCGGTATCTGTTTGGGCATGCAGTGCGCAGTAATTGAATTTGCCAGGAATGTTTGTGGCCTGACAGCTGCTAATTCGACGGAATTTAAGCAAACGAAATATCCCGTAATCAGTTTATTGCAGGAGCAGAAGAAGCTTGAGGATTTAGGCGGCACAATGCGTTTGGGGGCATATCCCTGCAGGATTAAAATGAACAGTCTTGCCTTAATGGTTTATGAAAAGAGGATGATTTATGAACGCCACAGGCACAGGTATGAGTTTAACAATCAATATAAAAAGTTGTTTGAGAAAAAAGGTATGGTTTTTTCCGGGATTTATCCACACAAGGGATTAGTAGAGATAGTTGAGCTAAAGAATCACCCGTATTTTATTGCCGTACAATTCCATCCGGAATTTAAGTCTAAGCCGGACAGGTCCCATCCTTTATTCAAGGAATTTATTAAGGCAGCGCTGTTTTTAATGCGTTAGTTTTGTTAAGATAGAAACAAACAGACTGCACCCTGGTAAGAAGAATCTGCCAGGGTGTTTTTGTTGTTGACAAAATATACTACTGGAACTACTATTGAAGAAAAGATAAAAATCTCATGGTCATAAAACAGGTTGATAAGCCCAGGCATCGGATTTTATTACCGTCACTAATTATCGCCGGGATATGCGTTACCCCGCACGAAAATGACCCGCTTATGCCGATTGCGGAGTTTATTTATAAACCCAATGATAGGCTCTTTTAATATCATTCCCAAACAACCTGAGATCTCCTATGCCTTAACAGATAAACTTACAATCTTAAGCCAGGCAGATATAATGCTGGATGAATACAAGGTGGATAAAGATGGGCTTAAAAATACAAGGTTAGAATATACCGAAATCCACGCCGGCGCTGGATTAAGGTATAGAGTAAACAAGTATGTTCAAACAGCCATATCAATTGGCGGGGGTATTTAATCGTTCTATCAAATACAGAGATGTGCCCGGTAAAGTTACAATCGGAAACGGCATGTATACTGAGCTGCGGGTTGATCTAAGAATATAAAAGCAGATTTATAAAATGCATAACATAAGAAAAGCATGGCCCAAGGTATTTTTTCCGTATCTCTTATATTTATTTGCCTTATTTTTCCTGAACCTTGCGCTCATAAATAATAGGTTCCACTTCGACTCAATATCGTTAGCTTCCTGGGCAGAGGAGAAAATTATTTATCTGCCGGGTCAGCAGCATCATATATTGCTGATTCTTATCAACCACTGGCTCTATTCTTTCTTTTCCTGGTTATTCCACGTTAAGAGTGCTTTAATCCCGCTGTCTATCTTTACCTGTTTTGTCGGCGCCTGCGGAGTAATAGTTTTCCTGTTTACTTTAAATACTCTATTTAATAATAAAACATTGGCTGTTTTTGGTTCCCTTGGCTTAGCCTTTTCGTTGAACTATTGGAAGTACAGCACTTTATTAGAAACGCATATTATTCCTACGTTTTTTCTGATAGCCTCGCTCTTTTTTTTGAGTAATGCGATAAAAAAACAATCTCAAAGGTATGTATTTTACGCAGGTATTTTTAGCTGCCTTTCTCTATTTTCTTCTGGAGCAAACATTGTTTTTATCCCGGCATTTATTGCTTTGATCATATACGCAAAATCACCCGCCAAAAACATACGCATTAAATATCTGTTTACCTATTGCAATACAATCCTGCTCTGTTGGTTGCTTACTTTTGTTTTATTTGGTTCAGTGATTGCCAGCCGCACTATAATTAGTGCTCCGGATCTCTCGATTTCAAGGATAATTAGTTTTTATCTGCTTTGGTTCAAGGGGCAACTATATTCCTGTGCTTTTAGTTTTAGCGGGCTATACTATCTTCTAAAATGCTCCATCAACGCGATATTCCAGTACAATTTAATTAGCCTCAGCATTTTCTCACTCGCCATCCTATATTTATTCTCTAAGAATAAAAAAGTATTATTTGACCGGTATCCAAATATTACCTTTTCAGCCTTTATTGCAGCAGTACTTTTTTTTACCTCCATTTTGTTTTATGAGCCTTATAACTATCAAAGATATACTCCTTTGCTGATTTTTATTTGGCTGATTATTTGCCTGTTAGTTAAAGACGCGCTTTCCCGTAACAGCCCTTTGCATAAAAAAGTAATAGTTTTCTTATTTGTCCCATTTCTGTTTATGAATAACCTCATTTTATCTTTGATACCAGACCATTCTCCTAGGAACAATCTTTATCTACAGGAAACAATCTTGCTTAAGAATATCTCCGGTGAGCTTGATGTAATCATTATCTCCGGGAATTACCTTGAGAAAAAGTACCTTTCTTATTTTTTCAAAGAAGGCAATTTTATCTCCGAAAAACAACTCAGGGAATTAATATTATCCGGCAAGCCGGCCAAGATTGTCTTAGCAGAGCTCCAGAAGAAGGTGGAGTCAGCCTTAGACAATGGGGGCAATGTATTTATTGTTTCTTTTACCAAGCCTTTAGATAGAAGAATTAAGACATTGTTGGATAACTTTTATTCAACAGCGATGTCGAAGGATTATTTGCAAACAAGATATAATATACATAAATATACAGCCTTAACTGGCATGGAGATTTATCGGTGTATTAAGCTTGATTCTACGGGTAGGACTCAGGCTAGGTAGCTATGGTTGTTAAATGGTGCCAGTAATGCATTTCTTGAGTTCAAAGTCTTTGTTCCCAGGCTGTTTTAAACTCTTCAGCCCTTTTGGTTCTAGAGGCAACAGGTTTCCTTCCATTTTTAAATCCCGTTAAACCCAGATTCCAGGCTTTATGTATCACATCAAATATCTGTTCTTGCGTAGCGTTCTCAGGAAGATACTCTTGAAGATTCTTAAGCAATAAATCAGCAAATGCCTGATTTGCCAATTCATATAATTGGGGAGAATACAGGATATCCTGCCATACATAGTCTTTAAAATCCAGGTATATCCTTCTGACATCCTCATAAGCCTCAGGGCTTAATCCGTATGTCCCAAAACCCCGCAAATCAGGGTGAACATAGGTAGGTGGCACAGCTTCAGGAGGCAAAGATGGCTTAGGGCTTTCCAGATATGTTAACCCCAATCTTAAATAGCCCCATAATTGAGCATTTGCGTATTGAAATTGCGGCTTATTCAGTGGCAGTCCATCTGTTATTAAATATTCGGCTGATAGTGGTTTAACTATTAATATTGGTGTTAATGTGGATAGCAAGATTATGCTTGTAATGCGCAGTATTTTAAGCATGGGATCCATCCTAAAAAGCCCTGGCAGCATATGCCAGGGCGGATGAGCCTTCCCATGTTTATTCACGGGACAAAAAACCCTAAAAAGGCAGGTTATTTAGGGTTTTTGAACGCTCTTTGGTGGCTCCACTATCCCATAAGGACTGGAAGCTTTGCGTCCCAGCATTGCTGCTAGTTTGCCTTTGTCAGTAGCTTAAAGCGCCTGATTTTAGTGAACTTTATTTCTAATAAGAGTATGCACTATTTTTTATTAATTTGCAAATCTATTTCTTATAAAAACCAAGGCTTATCCAGGATCTTGACAATAGTTAGTTTTTGTGTTAAAAGAGCTATATGCATTAGGAATCTAATCCTAAATGCTTAAGGCAGAAGGGTTAAAAATCAGAATTAAAGCCGGTTTTCAAGAATCTAAACTCAAGGCCTCCCTACGCATCCCCATACTTTTTCCAGTTTTTATTAATTGCTGCTTAATTTTATTCTTAGTTAACTTACCTTTTGCTAAGGCTCAAGAAGATATTGCCGGTCGAGAAGATATGGCCTTAGAAAATAAAGAGAGGCGTAAAATAGAAATAGCCGACCAAAAGGCAATAGCAGAACATAAACGATGGGTTGTTTTAAAGGAGAGGGTGCGGATTAAAAAAGAGCAGGAGCAGCAGATCGCTGACCAGAAGGCGCTTAAAGGTTTCAGGAAGCAGGTTGCTTTAGATAAAAAAGCTCAGCTTAAGCAAGAGCGTGCAGAAAGGCTTGCTAAGCAACAGCAGGAGCGGGAACAGGAGATAACTGCGCAAAAAGAAGCTGCAGAATCAAGTAAAAAGGTAGCTTTAGATAGGGAGGCTAAGCTTAGAGAAGCGCGTAAGATAGAGATAGCCGATCAAAAGGCAGTAGCGGAATATAAGCGCAAAGCAGCCTTAGATGAGAAGGTACGTATTCAGCAAGAGTACAAGCAGGCGCTTGCCGATCAAAAGGCACTTGCCGAAATTAAGAAGAAATCTACCTTAGAAAGGGAGGCTGAGCTACAAAAAGAACGCGAACAAAGACTTATCAGGAAACAACAAGAGGAAGCAAAGAAAATAGCCGACCAAAAGGCGGCCGCAGAAGGCAGAAATCAGGTTGCTTTGTTTAAGAAAATCCAGGTTCAGCAAGAACGCGCGCAGAGAATAGTCGAGCAAAAAGCAGCCGCAGCCGTTAAGCAAGAATCCGCTGCCACCGAGTAAAGCAATAATCCGAATATAACATTAGCCAGCATCTTAAGACCTTTATAAACGTATGATTATGAAGTATAATAATACCGCAAGTAAATATCTTAGGTCAGTGCGGTAATTGTTAAATACCAGAGGGCTGAAATGAGCTCAGCTGATACTCCCAAAGGTTTTATAAAACTCAGCATTAAGAATATCGCCTATCATAAATATATATATATATCGATTGCGGCTATCGCTGTTTTTTATTTCATAAATAATTTAATCTGGCTAAAGCTCAATGTTTATCCACACGGCCCGGATGAATTTTCCCACCTACTTATTGCTCAGAATTTCTACAACGCTATTATTTCCGGCAAAATAGAAAACTTAATTGCTGCCTTTAAATTAAGCACAAGCGCAATTTGGCCTCCACTTTTTCATTTTTCTGCCGCGGGACTTTGTTTTATCTCAGGGTCCACAGCCATCTCACCTTTATTGATCAATCTGTTTTGCTTATTAATTTTGCTGCTTTCTGTATATGCCATTGGATACAAGCTTTACAATAGCAACGTAGGAATTTTAGCAACATTATTAATATCCTTTTATCCCATGGTTTTTAGGTTTTCTAGATTCTTTGGGCTTGATTTCGCCCAGCTATCCATAGTATCTCTTAGTATTTGTTTGTTGGTTTATACAGAATATTTTACAAAAAGGAGGCTTTCCTTATTATTTGGGATCTCCTTAGGCGTAGGTATGCTTATCAAATGGACATTTATCCTACATCTGGCTGGCCCTTTAACTTGCATTATTTTGCAGGCTTTTTTAAAAAGGGAGAAAGAGGTTACCTTTTATAAGGTATCTGTTAATTTGTTCTTATCTTTCTTGATCGGCATCTTGATATCCTCAATCTGGTATTTATTCAGTTATCCGTCGGTAAGTTCGAGATTGGCGGTATTTTTCCAATCCTTTATCCAGTATCATTGCGGGCAATCATCTATGCCGAAGATCGCAACTATATTAGAAATCGATAAATTTACCGGATATCTGCGGTTTTTAATTAATGAACAAATTTCGCTATTTTTCTTTATAATCCTTCTTTTGGCTGCGCCTTTCTTCTTTAAAAAATGCTTCCACAAGCTGTTTCTTGTCTCTTGGTATATAATTCCCTACATTGCGCTTTCCTTGTCGTTTCAAAAAGAAGGACGTTTCATGCTTTCTTCATTACCTGCCATTGCTTTAATTTCAGCTGCAGGTTTAGATGTGTTTTTTTCTTATAGGCCGGGCTATTCTTTAAAACACCTATTTTTCGCATTGATGCTTTTATTTGGGTTGTTGCAGTTTTTCGATGTCTCCTATAATTACAGACGCAGAGATAAAACCTTCCCCTTAAAAACTCCTGTAGGCGTTGTACATTTGTTTTGTTATTCGGTTACCGAACAACATGGATGGGCACTTTATGGGCCGCCATTTAAGAAGGATTGGAAAATAGACCAGATAGCCGTTTCCATAGTTAAATGCCATCGCAATAAACTCCAGCCCGAGTCTGCAATTATTGTGGGGTTAATAGGCGAGGATGATTATGTAAGGCAGGTATTTGGTTTTCCTATGATACTGGATTATTACCTGTCGCAGGAGAATCCCGGGATATATTTTAGAACTATTGATTTCTTAGCTCGCCCAAGGGAGGATGACTGGAGCTTTATTAAGAAAATAGATGATTTAAACTACATTGTTTTTATCTCGGGTTCTAAAAACTGGCCAGAGTTTGAGGATTTAAGGTTTGTTTTTAAGAAATTTATGGCAAAGGTTGCTGCTCTAGCCAAGTTGCCCGCTTATATGCATAATATAAAGCAGCCATATGATTTTAAAGATGCGCCCCAGAGGCTGCTCAAATTTATAGATAGCAAGGATGAGAAATTCTTATTAATTGATAGGATCAAACTAGCCGATGGTTATTTCGCAAACATCTATACGCGAAAGTAACCCGAGCCTATTATTCCTTATAAGGATAACTTTATATGGCGATACATAGGACCAAGTTTAAAATAGCATATTTTTATATATTAATTTTTGTGGTGGCTTGTTTTTACGGTGCTAAACTGATAAATAGTGCCTGCAATTACCAGGAGGCCGATAAAGAGTATTCAAAAAAAGAAATAGTCTTGCAAGAGGATAAGTTAAGATTAGCTTTTAATAACGGCTATATATCTATATATAATGGGAAGATACAGCTTACTGAAAACAGCGGTCTTGCCTGTTTCTTTTCCGTAAAAGGGGTTGCTTATAGTAGCTTTAAGGCAATATGGAAGATAGAAAAAGCCGAATCTGGTGAATTTATCGCCGCTGCTATCTGGCCGGGACTTACTACTCGGCAGACTTGGCATTTTTTGCTTAAAGACAGGAAAATAAGCTGGCAGGTTGTTTTGGAAAGCGATGAAGATATAACCATAAATCATGTGGGGCTAGTTTTTTCTTTTAGAAATATTTATCAGGAATGGGTGAGCGCTTATGCGCAGGGCATAATGCCTGTATTAAAGGCTTTGCAACAACGGGAGGATGTAAATTTGCAGGTTACTTTGAATGCCCTGGGTTTAATTGCCGCAGATAGGGATGCAAGATTTTTCCCTATGCTGGGATTAAGTTTGGGTGAAGGGGAATTCTTAAACGAGGTTTTATTATCTAGCTGTCGGGATATGTTTACAGGAAGCACCTTTTCGTCTCTTGCCGCCAGTGGCACAGATCCGCTAAAAATGCTTAAGAAAGAAAAGCTAAATTTATCATCCGGAGAAATAAATCTATTTGATAAGAAGGGGGATTTATTAAGATATCTTGAAGTAAAACAAAAGAAGATAGAGATTAGAAAGTGAGAAAGCAAACTTTTTGCTCAAGATTATGGAATGAAGTTTATATCAACAAGCACGGCAATGTTTTTTCCTGCTGCTGTGAAAAGCCTGAGGCCATTGGGAATATCTACCGAGAGAGACTTCAGGATATCTGCAATGGAGAAATTATCCAGAGTTTACGCCAGAAATCTTTATCCGGAAGATTGGAATGTTTTGATAGATGCAAGCTCTTCTTAAAAGATAAGCAAACACCTGGCAAAGCAAGCCTTATATCTGATTATGGTAGTTTTAAGAGGCTTAAAATTTCCTTCGCAGATACATGCAATATCCATTGCCTTATGTGTCGGCGCAGCAGCGATGATAAAAGTTGTCTGGATTTTAATGCGGTAGTTAAGCAGATAAATTTGTCCCCCTTCAATAGCATAGAAATACAGGGAGGGGAGCCACTTTTTATCGAGTGCGCAAAGAAATTCTTTGACTATGCTGCTTCGCTGAATAAAAAGACCTCATTCTTAACCAATGGTATTTTAATTAATGATGAGTGGGCGCAAAAGATTGCCGCGCATTCTTCGTTTATTTATTTTTCATTAAATGCAGCAACCAAAAAAACCCACGAGCTTATTAATCGCGGCTCTAAGTGGGAGCTTGTGCTTGAGAATATTCAAAAAATCCGCAGGAAAAGAGATGAATTGCATACGCCGCTTAAGATAATCGGGCATATGACTATTATTTCAAAAAATTTAGAGGAGATTCCCGCATTTATCAACTCCTTTAGTAAATTGGGGTTTGATACGGTTAATTTCATTTACGATATATGGGTGCCGTTTTATCTAAGGTGCCATTTTTTTCAGGCCAAAGAGCTTAGCCTGAGGATAAAAGAGGCAATCAGAAACTCAGAAAACCGCCTGTTAATAAGAGACCACTGCCTAAAACTATTGGGTCTGGTTTAATTTATTTAGTTGCGTATTTTTGTAAAAAGTAGCTGAAACCGGAAAAATCAAGTTATGCAAATATTCGATCGTAAGCATATAAACCTGGTGCGCCAGCTGACCATTTTTAATTTCAAGCTAAGGGACCAGGGTACGGTTTTGGGGTTTATCTGGACATTGCTCCATCCGTTTTTAATGTTAATGATTTTATACATGCTTTTTTCCAAACGATTGGGCCGGGGGATTGAGCACTATGAGATATATCTTTTAATCGGCATAGTGCAATGGAATTTTCTTAGCGCAGGTACTAATGAGGGGCTAAAGAGTATCATGAATGGCCGTTTGATTTTGCGCAATATCCGTATTCCCAGGGTAGCAATAGTGTTAAGTTCGGTATTAGCAGTATGTATTTCTTTTTTGTTTGAATTATTAGTTTTGGGAGGTTTTATTGTTTTCTCCGGTATTGGTTTTTCTCCAGCAATGTTATTAATCCCGTTTGTAATTCTTATTCAGCTGCTTTTAGTAATCAGCATCTCTTTAGTCCTTTCCTGTCTTAATGTATATTTTAAAGATACGGGGCACATCTGGAATATCTTGCTTAAAATCGGGTTTTTTACCACTCCCGTATTTTATTCCATACCTATGTTTATTTCTAAGACTAAGATGACCGCGTATTACTTAAATCCGATGACCCAGCTTATGATATTCATGCGTCAAATAATATTGTTTAAGACAATACCTCCATTAATGAATATGCTGATTATGTTCTTGATTGTTTTAGCTTTATTAGCAGTATGCTATTGGATTTTCAAGAAATTGGAAGACGGCATTATAGAAAGACTCTAATTAATCTCATGATTGAACTTCGCCAGGTATCTAAGAATTTTGTTATCCCCCCCAGCAGGAGCTCGCTTACCTTGTTTAGGGCTATGATAAATGGCATCGGCAATCTGCTTAAGCATAAAACTATCTGTGCCTTGGACAAGATTGATCTCTGTATAAATAAAGGGGAGATCTTGGGGATTATCGGGCCTAATGGATCAGGAAAGAGTACTTTATTAAGAATAATTGCCGGTATATATAAACCTACTTCGGGGACCTTCCAGGTTAAAGATAAAGTCGCCTCTGTTTTACAGACAAAGATCGTTAACTTTTGGGAGCTTTCTATCAAACAAAATATCTTCTTATTCGGGGCAATAATGGGCTTAAGCAGGAAGGAGATATGCGAGAAATATGACAAGATAATTGATCTTGCGGGATTAAGCGAATTTGCCAATGCAGAGGTGAGAGTTCTTTCTGAAGGGATGAAGGACCGCCTTGCCTTTGCTATTAGCGTAGAGACCGCCAGGGATATCCTGTTATTGGATGAACTAGTATTGGCCGGAGACAATAAATTTAGAGAAAAATGCTTTAAGATTTTAATGCAATTTAAAAGAGAGCAAAAGACGGTAATATTAGCATCTCACGACTTGGGGGACGTAAATGAGCTTTGTGACCGCGCCCTTCTTTTAAATAATGGCAAAGCCATTGCTTTGGGAAAAACAAAAGAGGTTATCGGCACTTATCTAAAGCTATTGGAGAGGTAATGGCAGAGCAAGAGCGATTATATGCGTTATGGCATATCACGCGTGCATGTAACCTTAATTGTAAATATTGCTGTTCTCCTAATAAGAATATGCACTCACCTGTCGTAAATATTCAAAGGTTGTCTAAAGCGCTCAGAGAGCATGGCAGGGAATGGACGATTCACATGTCCGGAGGGGAACCGTTCTTATATCCGGATTTTATTGGCGTTTGCCGGGAATTAACAAAAGAATTCCGCATTAAGGTTAATTCGAATTTGATCCATAGCACAGAAGTACGCGCATTTTCTAATCTGATAAATCCTGATAAGGTTGAATTAATCCTCGCCTCCTTGCACATAGAAGAAATGGAGAGATTAGGCATGCTTGAGGATTTTATCGGCAATGTTTTATTGTTGAAGGAGCGGGGGTTTAAAGTAATAGTAAAGTTTGTTTTACATCCTACTCTTATAGAGAGGTTTCAGGGGGATTGCCGATATTTTGATTCCAGAGGGATTAAATTATCGGCAAAGCCATTTCAAGGGGTATACCAGGGGAAGCGATACCCCAAGGCTTACCCCGATAACGTTAAAAATATCTTTTCCAATAACGCACATGGCAGCGCATTCTACCCATTTTGTTTTAAAGGAATTAATTGTAGCGCTGGCAGGTTATCTGTTCACATCGAATCGGATGGGTTAGTTACCCGCTGCTTAGACGATTTAACTATTTTAGGCAATATCCATGACGGGTTTAAATTAAAAAATACTGCCTCCCCCTGCAGGTCATATCGCTGCAGTTGTTTCGGGTATGATTTAATTGCAGAAAGACCTTTTGCCAGACAGGCAACCAACTTTAATCTGCTGCATCAGATTTTATCCGACCTAAAATATGTAAACAGAGAGCATATATTTTCTCGTCTCTTTTCTTTTGCGCACAAAAAGATTCAGCCAGGTTCTAAGGTGGGTGCTTGATGAGCCGCATTGATTTTAGCATTATTGTGCCTTTTTATAATAAAGAAAGAACTATTGAAAGCTGCATCCAGGGCTTACTGGCGCAGGAGTACCCTAAAGATCAATATGAAGTTATCTTTGTAAACAATAATTCGTCTGATAGCTCTTGCCAAATCATTGCAAAATACCCGTCTCTTAAACTAATCCAGGAGAAAAGACAGGGTGCGTATATAGCTAGAAATGCCGGTATTTTGTCCTCTAGCGGAAGTTATCTTATTTTTTCAGATGCGGATGCATTAGCTCCAAAAGACTGGTTAAGCAATATACATTCTGCAATCAGGCAAGGTAACTTCGATATTGTTATCGGCTGGTATCAACCCGCAAGTAACTCGAGATTACTTGCCATCCACAGTTTGCTTATTTGCGAAAGAATAAGAATTGCGCTCAGCAAGAAGCAGGTTTCGATGTTAACGGCATCCGCTTCAAACCTGGTTATTAAAAGAGCGGTATTTGAAAAAGAGGGGTTCTTTATGGATCTGCCTCGAAGCGAGGATAAGTATTTTATAATAAGATGTTTTGAGAAGGGGTATAATATCGGCTTTAGCGATAAGATCGGGGTAACCAGGAATGACATTGATTCTTTAGGGGTGGCATTGCAGAAGAATTTTACCTATGGCTACGCAAACGCCATGTATATAGATCGCAGGCTTTCTCCCTTAAGGTGGATAATGTGGGAGTTCTTGTTTAAGTGGTTCCCGCAAGGGGCAGGATTGCTGCTGTTTTCGTTTTTTTATTATACGGGTTATTGTTTAGGGCGAATCCGCTGCAGGATTGCAGCGCTCTAAAGATACAAACAAAATAATATTTCCCAAAGAATGAACACGATAAGCGTTATAATCCCGGCCGAATCTTCTTCTGCGCGCGTATCCGTTTTGGATTATTTGAAGAAAATGGATTATCCGCAAAAGGACATTGAAATAATCCTGAGTATCGGGAATCAACCTTCCTCCCAAAGAAATCAAGCCGCTGCTCTTGCCAGGGGCCAGATATTATATTTTTTTAACCGGGATGTCCAGTTGCAACCAGATGTGTTTAAAAAGATGCTAGTTATCATTAATCGAGATATGAAAATTGCTGGAGTGGGAGGAGTTGATGCTACCCCAAGGGCGAACAGCTACCTGCAGCACCTTTTTGGTTATGCTATGGGGTCATATTTTGCGCATTGGAAGATGAGGGCCAGATATCTGCAGGTTGGCAGAGAAAGGGTTGCCTGCGAAAATGAACTCCTGTTAAGTAATATGGCAATTAAAAAAAGCGTTTTTTTAGAAGCTGGAGGTTTTAATGAAGAGTTGTATCCTAATGAAGAGAATGAATTAATCAACAGAATCTCAAAAAAAGGGTATAAGTTTATTTACAGCCCGGATATTAAAATTCACAGAGACAGAAGGAAGAGCATCTTTAGGTTTATGCTGCAGTTTTATTCTTACGGGCAAGGGAGATTAAATCAAATGAGCATAGAGGGAATATCCGGCAATCTTACCTTTTTAATTCCGCTTTTTTTCCTTTGCTACGCTGTCTCCTTGTTTTTTATAGGCAGTTCACCCTTGGCCTCTATTCCACTTTTTGTTTATTTAGTCTTGGCAATAGTAGATAGTTTATATCTTTCTTTTAGATATAAGAAAAATCTAATGACCTTGCCTGTTATATATCTAATTATGCATCTTTCTTATGCCTGCGGTTTACTATCGGGAATTTGCAGGAACATATTCAGTAAACAGATCAGCTTAATGCCAAAGACAAATCATGAAATAATTTATATAAAAGAAATAACGCCGTAGGAGTTATTTCAAGCAGTAATTTTAAGCATTTGTTTTCAAGGTTTCTTATAGGCACTATTTGGTTTGGCATTAGTGAAAAACTGTTATATAATGCCAGGTAATACTTTTCCTTTAACTTATAAAAGAGAAGGAGGTACTCATGGGTAATGAGGAAATCTATAAATTAGTTGCGAACATAGAAAAGGTTATTGTTGGCAAGACCGAAACAGTAAAAATGCTGGTTATAGGGTTATTGACTAACGGCCATATTTTGATAGAGGATATTCCCGGCATGGGTAAGACAATGCTTGCGTTAACGTTAGCTAAATCCATCAGCGGAGAGTTTAAAAGGATCCAGGCTACTCCAGATTTATTGCCAACGGATATTACCGGCGGCTTCGTTTACAGCCCCAAGACAGGGGAATTTGATTTTAAAAAAGGGCCGGTATTTGCACATATTCTTTTGGTTGATGAAATTAACAGAACTACTCCGCGTACGCAATCTGCACTCTTAGAATGTATGCAGGAGTATAAAGTTACCGTCGAAGGCCAGACATATCCATTGCCTAGTCCCTTTATGACTATAGCCACGCAGAATCCTATCGAATATCAAGGAACATATGCTTTACCTGAGGCGCAGATAGACAGGTTTTTGATGAAAATCAATATTGGATATCCGTCTTTAGTAGAAGAAATAAAGGTTATCTCTGAGCAAAAGATTAAACATCCCGTTGAAAGCGTTATGCCGGTTATGACCCTGGAGGATGTTCTAAAGCTTCAGGAACAGGTAAAGAAGGTGCAGGTTTCTTCCGAGGTGTTAGAGTATATCGTTAAGCTGGTGTCTTCGACCAGCAAGTCCGATGTTGTAAAGCAGGGTGCCAGCCCCCGCGCATCGATTGCCATCATGAAAGCAAGTTGTGCCTGGGCCTTTATCGAGGGCAGGGATTATGTGATACCAGATGATGTGGTGAAACTCTTGCCGCGCGTCTTAAAACACAGGATCATATTGCATCCAAAGGCGATGATTTCTGGAATGACGCCGGATTTAGTTATTGAAGGCATACTGAAGCAAATTCCAATTTCCTGATCTAAGCATGTATAGAAAATTCCTGGGAAAGTGGATTCTATACCTAGTTCTTCTGGGCTTTAGCCTTTTTATGAGCCTGAAGACCCCCTTTATCATTTTTTATTTCTTCTTCTGGGTCCTTCTCTCCATTGCAGTCATAAGTTATCTATGGTTGGTTCTGGTTTATTTTTGCAAAAGGCTATACCTAGAACGCAAGATAACGCTTAAAATAGAAGAAGATGATACTCTGGAAATAACCTTGGGAATAAAAAATAAGAGCTTCCTGCCAGTCTTTGATGTTGTGTTAGAGGATTATTTAAGTTGTACGTACGCACAAGAAAGGCAGAAATTTATTATGCTGGATTTATTAAAGTCTAATTCATCCAGCAAACTCACGTACTACTGTGTTTGCCCTCAGAGAGGTAGGTATGAAATTGGCCCTTTGGTTGCGTATTTCTTTGACCCGCTAGGATTGTTTTATTTTAAGCAGGTATTCCCAGTTTTTTCAGAGGTTTACGTTTATCCGCGGACATTTAAAATTCACAAATTTCCCGCATTAAATAAAGGAACATCCCCCTGGTCGGGTGTTGAAACTTCGCGCGTAAGCGGAGATGACGACGAGTTTTACGGGGTGCGGGAATACAGGAGAGGGGACCCGTTAAAAAAAATACATTGGATGGTCTCTGCGCGTAAAAACCAGCTGATTGTAAAAGAGTTCCAGCGCCAAAGTTTTTTTAGGGCGACTATCATGTTTAATCTGGAAAAGGATGATAATGTTGGAGAAGGCAAGGAATCTGTTGGAGAATATACCATAAAGATTGTAGCTTCAATTGCCAAATATCTTATTGATTTGGGCGTATCTATAGAAGTTATTTCTCATGCCGGAGAGGTGGTACATATCCCTTTCAACAAAGGGCAGGAGCATTTGGAAGAAATTCTTAAGTTCCTTACTATTGCGCAGACAGAAAGCAGAATATCTTTATCCGAGCTTTTTGCTACCTTCCAGCGAAATATTTTGGAAGATTCAAGTTTAATTGTTGTCATGACAGATAAAAATAAGACATTTTTGCCTACAATGCTCTCCTTAGGGGTTAGGAATGTATCCCTGGTACCGGTGATCCTTAAGTCTTCAACCTTTCTTAAGGATTATTCCGCCCAAATGGGCAGCAAAGATTACGGCATTGACATATCCAAGAACATAAGCCTTAATCCTATTTATATTGCGTGTAAAGATAACTTGGAAGAAAGATTTTAATCAGGATATGGAAAAAAAAGATCGTTATTTTTACTTAGAGTACTTTTTAACATTTCTACTCTTTTTGCCGTTACTATTTTTATTTCCCGAGGAGGCAGCGCCTCTGCGTATTTTTCTCGTAGGGGGGGTCATTTTGGGGGCGGCGGTTGCTTACTTCAGCCGGGATCAGTTCCATTCTTTTAGAAAGCTTGCAACCTTGGCAGCCAGCCTATTAATTTTGGCGGGAACAGCCTATTTTGTGCTTAAATCTACCTTCCTATATAGAGAGGTAATTGTTATCTGCATAAAGAGCCTCTCGCTTTTAATAGTAGCAAATAGCTTTAGTTCATGCCTGCAGGGATACCTGAATTCCATGCAGATTTTTAGTATTTTGCTATTTTTCTGCATATGTGCCTTAACTAAAGGATATAGCAATATTTTCTTGGTCTTGGCATCAGGGTTTGCCTTTAACCTCCTGGCGATAACCCGGATAAAATTCTATACTCTTTTCAATGAATTGAAAAAAGCCCGGGAGAAACACCAGGGCATTAATATGCTTTTTGTTATTGTCCTGGGTTTATCAGCGCTATTAGCCTGGACCTTGTTTATGAATTTACCCTTAGCCAAAGTTAAAACACTGGAGTATTTAAAAGAGGAAGATTTAAGCTCTCTGCAGCAGCAGGAAAAAGAAAAAGGCGCCTCTCTGCCGGAAGATCAAATCCAAAGGGAGTTAACTAAGTTAACATTTAAGCTTTCTTCCACGGATGATATGCACCGGGTGCTGGCAGATATTCAGGATTTATTGATTAAAGAAAAACCATTTGCCTACGAAGTAAACAAGGCACAAAAAGAAATAGTAGAAATAATCAATAACCCGGATTTGGCCCAAGAGGCTGCGAAAGTGAAAGAGCTGTCTGATTCAATCAAGGTATACGTAGGTAAAAAGATAGCAAATAATTTATCCCACATAAAGAATGGAATAAACAAGGTTATTGAAGATAGCCGCACCGGCTTGCGACAAAGGTTCTCTATATTAAACTCAGTTAATAAGCTTGAATTCAGTAGTTCTCTGGAAGGTATTGATAAGTATAGCGAGCAACTGCAAAATGTGGTTAATGGGGCTAACATTTCTGATGAATCCAGGAAGCAATTAAAGCAACTTGATAGCCAGCTCAGAGAATGGAAGGCATATCAGATCTATTCTAAAAAAATGGATTCTTTTCAGGAGAAGATCAATAATTTAGAAGAAAATAAAAAGCAGGATTTTAATAACCTCGCCCAGCAAATCAGCGATATGAATACCATTTCTGATTCTGGGACGGTAGAGAAGTTAATGGAAAGGATGCGCCAGGTATCGTTTTTAGAAGACGATAAGCTTATCGAGGAGGGGGAGCAGATATTTAAGTTAAAGAAAATTATGCTTGCCTCAAAAGAAAGCAGCCAATTACGCAAGAAATTAGAAGATTCCGGGCAGTCAATAGATAAACCGCCGGAACTTGAAGATGCGCTTAACGCAGTTGAAGAGTCCAAGGATATTCAGGAGATTTTGAGAAAAATATCTAAACTTATAGAGCGCATGCGCCAAGAGAAATATCTTAAAATCCCGCAGGAGGCAAAGGAAATATTACAGGCTAAGATCGAGAGTCTGATTAAAGAAGCAGTAGAGGCTTTAAAGAAGCAAATCCAAGAAAGCAACCTTCCAGATTCCGGAGAAAGTATGCTGGAAGGTTTGAAGACTATGGATGTAGCGCGCGCAAAAGATAAAATAATCTCTGCCTCTGAGAAAATGCAGGAATCGTTAGAAACATTTCGCAAGCAAGGCAGTATTGCCGAGGAAACCAAGGACAATTTGGCAAAAGAAACGAAGAATGTAGAGCAACTTTTTGTTATGCGCTTGGAATTGGAAAATATAAATAAACAAGAAAAACCTTTGGATAAGGATAAGCGCCTGGACTATAAAGAGAAAATCGCCAAACTTTTGGATAAGCTGCCTCTGAATGATGAGCAGAGAGAGCGGATAAAGAAATTAATGGAGAAGCTGGAGGCTGCGCAAACAGTGTCTCAAGTTGAAGATGTGCTTGAGGCGATTAACCAGGAAATAAATACTTTAACTAAAAAAGAGAACGCCAAAGATGTTGAGGATGTAAAAGAGCTTGTAGAGCAGGCAGTTGGAGAAAGAAAAATGTTTGTGATTGAAAAGGACAGCTATGTGTTGCGAGGAGAGATCGAGGATTTGAAGAATGTCTTGCCGCAACAAGCTGTTCTTTTGGAGAATAACTTAGATAGGCTGAGAGAAAGTAAATCCAAGCCGGATTTATTAAAGAATGCAAATGCGCTTAGAGAATTATCAGAATCCAAACAGTTTGAAAATAAATTTAAAATGAATGAATTCCTGGAGATAACGCAGAATTCGCAGCAGCAGGAACGCTTGCAGATAGATCTGCTGCCCAGCTACGCAGTTTTACCCATCAGGTCAAGCGCTGCTTTAAAAAGCGTGGCAATTTACGATAATTTTATCAAAGAAATCGCTCCAGAGCTGGAATGGTTTTCTTCAAATCCTTCCGTGGCTTTTGTTAGCCAGGCAGGTTTAATTTATGCCAAAGGGGTAGGCGATGCAGAGATAACCTGCTTATACAAAGGTACGCTAAGTAAGAAGTGCAAGGTTACGGTAGTTGAGATGATTCCTGAATCTGAGAGCCTGCTTATTAAAAGAGAATTGGGCATATAGGTTAATCAATGAGAATAAAGAAATCATTTTTAGTTGTTTTCATTTTTAGTTTATTTTTTTGTAAGCTTGGTTATTCAGCGCAAGCTTACCGGGAAAAGATAATTTCACAGGGAAAAGCAATCTACGGGCTCAGAGAAGAGGAGGCGCTTAACAAGTATGGGTTGCCCACATCAATTAAAGAGAACCTGTGGTATTATGATACTCCGGAAAGATTATATGTTTATCTGGAAGAGCCCCTTGAAGTTTATCTTTACCCGCGTTTTATTAAAGGATATGTAGGTTCGCCTTTAGAGTTAAGGACATTCGCCGGGACAGAAGAGATAGCTGATGTCACATCTAAATCGGAGTTACTTTTGAGCGCATCCGATGCTTTTGATATAGCTGCGCCAGGGGTACTGGTGCCCAGGAAAACCGGGAACTTTCAGATTATCTCGACGTATAAAGGCATTTATAGCAACGCTAGTTTTATCTCTGTAGCTGAATCCAAGAAAGAGCCGGCGACAGAAGAGCAGCTGATTAGCATAGACACCTTTCCTTATAAGCCTTATGCGAACCCAAACCCTATAATTTATTTCTACGCCTATGGGACATTTGTTTTGAAAGGCCGTTATTCGGTAATAGAAATAACCAGCCAGGCAGAATGGTTTAGCGAACAGAATAATCAGGCCTTCAAATTAAAAGATTCAAAAGTTGCGTTATTGCCTGCGGGCAAGTCAAAGGTTTTTTGCAGATACAGGGGATTACAAAGTACTCCCCAGGATGTGGAGGTAGCAAAAAGTCCTGTACGGCTTAACCGTACTTTAAAGCAGGTCTCCATTCTCCCTTCGGATGTCACCGTAACCAGTCAAACCAGCATACCTTTTCATGCCTTTGCTACTTATGAGGATAACAGCGTGGAGGAGGTGACTAAAAGAAGCGGCTGGGTTATTCAAGATAAGGCAATCCTAGAGAGAGAATCAGACAATATCTTTGTTGCAAAGATTGTGGGAGTAACTGAATTACAGGCAGTGTTAGAAAATTTACGCAGTTTACCAGCTAAGGTACTGGTATCGGCTGCTCCTGTTAACAAGGGCCAGGAGGATAAAGTAAGAAAGCAAAAAAAAGGCATGGATGATTTACTCGAAGATATTAAGGGCGATATAAAGGGTTTAAACAAGAAGGTTACTGAGGATAAGAAGTTTAAGTATATAAAGATAGTTCCAGAGCTTTGCGACATTTCAGCGGGGTCTCAAAAGCAGCTTACTGCTTTTGGCGTACTACAGGATAATTCTGAGGAGGAGATAACCATATTGGGCAAGTGGAAGATGCTCGATGACAAGCTTGCTACTGTGAAAAACGGATTAGTTAACGCTATTGCCCCAGGAGAAACCCAGGTTTGTATCCAATATAAAAATATAGACAACCAATGCATCCCTGCGATTTTTAGTGAGGCAAAATTAATTTCCATAGCGGTTTCTCCCGCACAGCTAAAAATAGCCAAAGGCGAGTATCTAAGCTTGAAAGCAGAAGGGTATTTTGGTGACTCAACCCATAGAGATATTACTCTTTTGGTAAGCTGGGTAAGCGAGAATCTGGCAATAGTGAAAATGGATAAGAACAATGTTTGTCCTTTGAGGGTCGGCCAAACAAAGATATTTGCTGAATATTCAGGGGTACGCAGCCTGCCGGTGGAGACGGTTGTGCTGCAAGAAAAACATTGGTTATTGAAGCTTATTGCCAAGATTCTATTTTCTATGATTCTCGCCCTGCTCCTGCTGTATTCCTATTTCTATATATTGACCGCAAAGACCAAGGAACACATTCTTAGCTTATATTCTAGTCCGAGAGATCTAACCATTGCTCTTTATAGAAACCTTAACCAAATAATTGCCATCTTTGGCCTACGGCACAAGTTTTATATGCCGCCATTATTTTTAGCTGATTTAGCTGATGAAAAGTTTGCTCTAAAGGATAAATTATTCTTTAAGTTTACGCAACGCTATGAAGAAGCGAAATACAGCTCACACGCCTTTTCTCCAGAGGCATCGCGCTTAGCTCTTGATGAATATAACCAGATACTCAAAATAGTTTTTGCGCAATATAAAAGAAGGACAATGGCGTATAGATATTTGAAGGCCTTAATAAACAGGACGCCATTTTTTATATTCAGAACACAGAGCCGGGTTAATTTACGCTAAACTTCCCTAGTTTTATTTATAATGAAGAAAACTGTAATAGTAGCTATATTTTCCCTGCTCTTTCTTGCAAGCGCACTGGCGCAGGAAAACTCCAAGCCAGCGTTACATCCTGCAAGCTACTGGCAGACTATAAAAGATACTACCTTGCAATGTCTTTTATGCCCGCGTAAATGCATTCTTGCCCCCGGACAGCGCGGTGTCTGTACTGTACGTATCAACAAAGAAGGCAAGCTTTATAGCCTCGGGTATGGCAATCCGGTAGCTATCCATATTGACCCTATTGAAAAGAAACCATTCTTCCATGTTTCCCCAGGCGCTTCAGTGTATTCGCTGGCCGTTGCCGGATGCAATATGCGTTGTATATTCTGCCAGAATTGGCAGATATCCCAATCTAAACCTGACGAATCTCAGAATTATAGCTTGTCTGCTCAGGAGGCAGTTAATCAAGCTGTGCAAAGTAATTGCCGTTTTATTGCTTATACCTATACAGAGCCGACAGTATTTTATGAATATATGCTTGATATCGCCAAGATCGCCCGCATTAGAGGTGTAAGAAATACCATGCATACCTGTGGCTATATAAATCAGGAACCGCTAGCTGAGCTGCTTAAATACATGGATGCGGTTAATGTTGATCTTAAAGGTTTCTCCCGTGAGATTTACGAAAAGATCGGAGATATGGCGAGCCTTGAGCCGGTTTTAGAGACCCTTAAGGCGATCAAGAAAGCAGGGGTTTGGCTTGAAATAACCTGTTTAATCATCCCCGGATTAAATGATAACGCTGGCGAGATTAAACAGATGTGCGTGTGGATAAAAGAAAACCTTGGGGATGATGTCCCAGTGCATTTTAGCCGCTTTATGCCGGCTTTTCAATTGATGAATCTTCCTCCTACCCCGCTAGAAAAGCTCGAAGAGGCGTATAATATCGCTAAAAATGCAGGATTAAAATATGTTTATATAGGTAATGTCCCTGGGCATATGGCAGAAAATACCTACTGTCCGCATTGCGCAAGCGTAGTCGTAAAAAGAATAGGGTATGAGGTTCTGGGGATCAATATTAAGGACGGTAAATGTAAATTCTGCGGTAATAAGATATCCGGGAGATGGGATTTTTAAATTATTTTCAACTTTTTGCTATCGGTTTAAGTTTTGGTTTTTCCGGGCCATGCTTTTTGTCCTGCACGCCTTTTTTGCTTACCTATCTTGCCGGCAAAAAACTTAAATGGGGCCAGGGGTTAATAGAGGCATTGGTATTTCTTTCTGCCAGGTTGTTAGTCTACCTTATTTTAGGCTACCTTGCCGGTTTATCCGCAATACTGCTTAGAAAATTCGGCAACTCTCAGTTTATCGCATACTTAAAACCTTTAGGCGGGGTATTCATTATTATATTGGGACTCTTTATTTTATTTTCCAAAGAGTCAGGGTTTTGCGGAAATAGGTTTTTAGTAGGTAAAATATTTACCTTCGGCAGTTTGTTTATTTTAGGTCTTATTATGGGCATATCTCCTTGCGCGCCGCTTTTGCTATTGCTTTTTGAGATTACCATTATTGCTAAGACGGCTTTTCAAGGGTTACTTTGTGGTTTTTCGTTCGGGCTGGGGACATTTATATCCGGGTTTGTTGTTATCGCCGGATTATCAGGGGTAATCTCTTGGCTGCCTGCAAGATTTTTAAGGTCAAAGATAAGCTTATTGACCTTGCGCATTATCTGCGTATTGCTTCTAGTGTTAATGGGGTTAACTCTGGTTTTCTCCAGGAAACAGGGGGCGCTTTAAGATGGCAATTTTATCCTCTATTTTTTTAATCGGATTCACCGCCATGGCAGCGCAGATTGTTATCATGCGCGAATTCCTCATTGTTTTCTGCGGCAACGAAATTACTATTGGTTTTATCCTTGGCAGCTGGCTTATCTGGGGAGCAGTAGGAAGCTGGGCCTTAGGCGGCCTTGCAGATAAAACTAAATCAAAACAGGATTTATTTATTGTCTGCCAACTTGTTTTAAGTTTGCTTCTTGTTTTAGGTATCCTGGCGATTAGATCAATAAGATTCTATTTTAAGCTTTCTCCCGGTCAAGTCTCCGGAATAATGCCCATGGTTATATCCAGCCTACTTATTATTGCGCCAGTCTGCGCGCTTATGGGTTTTATGTTTACTTTAGGCTGCAGAATATATCAGATAAAATCTGCTGAAAATGCTCAAGGTATTGGCATGGCCTATTGCCTTGAATCTATCGGTGCGATGTTTGGCGGCGCATTATTAAGTTTTATCTTTATCCGTTTTCTGGACCCTATTACTATTAGCGTTACGCTTAGCTTGTTGAATATTTTTGCAGCTACTTACTTACAGTTTAATTTAAGGAAAAACAGGCTAGGGGTTTTCTTTGTAGTTGTTTTCATATCTATTATTGTCGGGGGGCTTACTTTATGTTTCTTTAAAGCCTGGAAGGACCTTGATGAGTATTCGCGAAGAAAACAATGGCAGGGGTATGAAATCCTAGAAGCCAGGAATTCAATCTATGGCAATATCATGGTGACTAAAAGGGATAACCAGCTTTCTTTTTTTGATAATGGCCTGCTTCTTTACAGCCTGCCGGATAAACTGACCTCTGAAGAGGCAGTGCATTTTGCGCTCTTGGAAGACAATAATCCTCAAGATTTACTCTTGGTGGGTGGCGGAGTAAGCGGGCTGGTTAGCCAAATGCTTAAGCATCCAGTGAAAAGTATTGATTACCTTGAATTAGATCCAGTAATCATAGAGATGGCAGCAAAATACCTTCCTGCAAATGAATATGGGCCATTAAGAGACAAAAGGGTTACAATTTATAACTTAGACGGCAGGTTTTTCATAAAAAATGCGCAAAACCTGAATAAAAAATACGATTGCGTAATTACGCACCTTGGAGATCCTTACACCGCTCAGCTCAATAGATATTATACTGTTGAATTTTTTAAAGAGGTAAAAAATGTTTTAAAAAATGACGGGATTTTCTCCTTTGGCCTAAGCGCATCAGAAAGTTATATTAGCCCTGAGCTAGGGGAGTATTTAAGCTCGGTTTACTTTGGGTTAAAAAAAATGTTTAAGGATGTTTTAGTCATTCCCGGCGATACCGCTTATTTTATGGCTTGTGATAAAACAGGGGTTCTAACTGATGATTATAATATTTTGATGGATAGGGCAAGGGAAAGGGGGTTAGATTTAGAGTACGTGCGGGAGTATTTTTTATTTGCTAAATTATCTCCCCGGCTTTTGAATTATACTAAGGGTACGTTGTTACAGAATTCTCGGATAAGGCTGAATTATGATTTCCAACCGAGCACCTACTATTATAATATGGCTTTTTGGGCAGTCCGTCTGGGCAGCCCGTTTTTTAAGAAAATACTTAAAACCGCCAGTTCCGAAGAGATCATTATTGTTGCCTTTGGATTTTGTGTCCTAATTATTTTTTGGGGGTTAAACGCAATCCGTAAAAACAGGCAAGCTTTAAAGAAGTTTGTGCTTATAGCACTTATGAGCACAGGTTTTTCTGTAATGGCTATACAGATGATAATACTGTTGTCTTTTCAGGTTATTTATGGGTATATGTTTTATAAAATCGGGGTTCTGCTTACGGTTTTTATGGCGGGTTTAGCGGCGGGCAGTTTTTGGGTAACAATGCTTATAAAACGGCTCAGGAATGCCTTAAATATTTTAATACAATCTAACCTCCTGCTTTGTATTTTATTATCCTTACTTCCTGTTATCCTGTATTGGCTATCAGCCTTAGGCGACAAAACCTTGTCTCAATTAGGAGCAAATATTATATTTCCCACATTATCTTTTATTGCGGGCTTAATTTCCGGCGTACAATTTCCTTCGGTGAATAAAATATATCTGGAAAACAGGGATGCGCAAGGACAGGTTGCTGGGTTGACCTATGGGGTAGATTTACTGGGCTCCTGTTTAGGCGCGCTGCTTACTGGTATTTTTCTGGTACCTGTGCTTGGAATAAACTGGAGCTGTTTTGTGATCGCGGCAATTAATTTCTCTGTTTCAGCAATATTGATTCTGGGTAGAATCAGGCTCTAATCCCTTGATATTTTACTCATATAATGTATAATTACTTGGTTTTAATAAATTTTATGCGCGGGTGGTGAAATGGCAGACACGCAAGCATGAGGGGCTTGTGCCGCAAGGCTTGGGGGTTCAACTCCCCCCTCGCGCACCATAATTGTGGTCGGATCTATTTTTCTATGGCTACATTACAAAAAATAGATCCGACCACAATTAATATGAAAGCTTAGATTTTTATCTTTCTTTTGATTCTGGTACTTCATATGGCAGGCCGAGCCTTGAGCGTATCAGCCATTCAGGGTCGCCGCGTTGTACCCAAAAGGCAACTTGTCCGGCGGGTATATCAACTTCATAATCAAGCGTTGTTTCCGGAACCGAAATACTTTTCCAGCCGAGACATGCGGAATATAGACTTGGTTGGGCAAAATATCCGCGGTCAGTTTGTTTCCGGTAAACTGCTTATAGGAACTGCTATTGATCCTTCAGGAGGGTTATCCGCATCATACGGCTCCACTCCCGGCATAGTAAGGCCTGGAGCAATCTGCACATTGGGTTGTAATGCCGATGGTACCCAGGTATAGCCGTATTGTCCGCGTAGTTCCATAGTCCTTTGGGGATCCCAGTCCCAAACCATAATCGGCACGTCAATAGTATACCCTTGGGCTGCTAGAGCTGCAGCTTGATTCTGGCGTTCATTAGGGTCACTGATGTTACGCAAGGCCTGAACTGCTGTAGGTTGCGCTGCCCAATAGTCAGCTGAATAAGAGCTAGATCCAGAAGTGGGAGTGGATGTGGTGCTGCTAGTAGTTCTCGCTGCGCTACTGGTAGTAATTGTACTAGACTGTTGAGTAGTAGTTGTCGAAGCTGTGTAATTATTTGTTATAGATTGTGCAATAGACTCTGTTTGAATACTGGGGGAATAAAACATATTATACGGTTGCGTATTTGATGTAACTAAGCTTGAAGCAATTTGCATAGATGGTTGCGCAGTAGAAGAAGTAGTCGAGTAAATGGGGTTGGGCTCTATCTGTGTACTTAACGCCAATCGAGTATAATTTGATGGGTTCGATTCATTCGCTATACTTGAAGCATCTGAGTTTTGCAATCGGGCAATTTGTTTTGGGCCGCTGGCTTTTTCTACTAAGCTGACGGCTTCAGCATCAATTTTGTTAGAAAGAGTAATAAGTGTACTTTTTAGGCTAGGCCCAAAGACCTTACTCCCAACAAGTGCAACTGAGATAATTAAGGCTAAAATTATAACAAATTCCAATATCCCTTGTCCTGCTTTCAAGTGTTCTCTAAGAACCATATTGGATTTTCTCCATTTTTGCCTCAAGTTTACTTTATTAAAGCTTAAAGACAGATTTTAATTATATTTAATTATAACATTTAATAGATAAGCTAACAAGTATACTTGCTAGCTATTTTGAAAATGCTTTCTTGGGAGCTAGGGGTGGGGTTGTTGCGGCAGACCAGGGTTAATTCTTAAGAAAGATTATAATTATATTTTTAGAGTATCCTAAAAAAACGACGAGCCGATGATTGTAAAACCGGCTCGTCGTTTTTTTTAAGATAACGCTGAGAATTAACGTGTTGCTTCAATAAGCAGCAACAATTCCTTTAAATCAGCGGTGCTTTCAGCTACCTTTTCTTCTTCCAGCTTGCAGGTGTCAACTAGACAGTTAACTATTCCTCCCAGGTGTTTTCTTAGTTGGCCTTTTTGATAACAGGCAGCTACATACTCTTTCAGGCGTTCTATTGAAGGAGTAATGCCAGCCTTAAGCATATTTTGAATCTGGCTCAACTCATTGTCTAAATTAATACTATCGACATTACTCAGTTTTGGCAAACTAAACTTAAGCCCGGAAAGGCTTCCCATAGGCTGAGTAATCATCGTAATCGTGCGGAAATCAATACCGCCGACTCTTTCTGGCGTATCTTGCGTTAAGTTGGATGCTACTGGTGAACTAGAAACAGCTATTCCTTGTTGTTCTAGCAGTGGACTAATTTGGTCAATGGTTTCCTTTGCCTTTGTTCTCACTGGCTCGGCACAATCATGACGATTATCGCTATCGGATACTACGTTCCAATGGTGATCATGAGAAGCTCCAACAGTACCTACAGATACTTCCAAATGAGTCAAAGTTTCAAGAATACCAACCAATCTAACAATAAAATCTTTGGCATCTGGATTAGCAAGGTTTTCCTTTATCTGTCCTACAATACTATCTATTGCTCCCAAGACATTATTAAAGCCATTTTGGCTTAGTTCAAATTTCTCCCCCTCAAAGAAGCCAAGCGAAGCGTCAGTTTTGATAACTTCATAATCCCTCGACATTCTAAGTAGTTCCTGATATTTAGCTTCATCTGCTTCTGTTAGTGAACTAGCTATGGTTTTAGCTGTAGTTATGGGGCTGCTTGCAAGGGGTAGGTTTTCAGAAGATAAGCTTGCAGCTGTTTCAAAAAGCTCGCGTCTTTGTTCAAATATACCAATCGGCCTCTTTTCTCTGCTTTCCGCGGGCATGTTCCTCACCAGAAAAGGTGATGCCGGGTCCTGAAGCTGTCGAAGAAGTTTAGCCAGAGTATATGATGCTTCTACGGTACGCACATCCGTTCCATAGGGAGCGAACTGGCCGCCCAAAGCAGCTACCCATTTAAACATAAAATTAAATTTGAACATCGTATTTCTAATCTTATCAAATTTTCTACTGGAAAATACGTCTTCAACGTTAGCTATCTTGCCAGTGTCATCCAAAGTATAGCGCAAGCCTACGAAAATAGGATGGCTATCTACATTCGCTACGGCATATTTAAATTTGGTAGGGATTGCCCCTAACCAGTGCGAACCATTCATATCTCCCTGGAGAAGCATAGGGCTATCCTCTAAAACCTGCCAGATATGCTCCATCAGGTCAAGGTTCCCTACCATAACCGGGTCATCCTTACCGACATATTCTCCTCCTGCCAGTATCCCCAGCTTTGTAACTGAACTACCGAGTATTGGCCTGAGCAGGTAATCCTGAAACTTATTAATATCCCAGCCAGAGCTCTTTTTAATCCAGACCTGTTTAATATTAAAACGGTCAGAATCAGCCAGGTAAGCATAGATTGTCTCTTTGTCCCTCTCTGCATCTAAGAATATCCTCTCAGTGGGGACATAACCCGATTTCTTTAATAGGCTAGCTAACCTCTCTTTTTGCTCAATTTCTAAGTTTGCTTTTAGACTTCCATCTTCAGCGTAATAACTTTTCACAAGAGCCTGCTCCTGAGGATCTTTTAATTCACCTACAGCATCCGCTATATCTTCATATCTAACAGGCAATTTATCTAAAGGAATATTCCCGTCCTCATCAAAAGCCTTGGCATCCCATATTTCAAAAACCAGGCCATTGACAAATTTGCCTGCTTTAAGTGCGGCATAAATCCCTTCGCGTATCACCCGGTTTATGCCTGCCGGACCCATCTTGTCTCCTGCCAATATACCAAAAGTTCTTTCCCCATTGGCAAAATCCATTAAAAACCGGGCTGAACCAATGCCTTGTTGAGAGACATTCCCGCTAAAAGGTTCAGGAAGAGTTACTGTTTCTTTTGTTTCTTCCCATTTCCTCCAGCCTGCCTCCATGTTGTCTACCATATACAGGTATTCTTTCGGCATAACCTCTCTCAATATATCAATGAATTCCTGGTTAAGATGTGAGTAAAAATAGGGATTTTTCTTGGCCGCCTTGGCTTCTTTGCCCTGATAGTCTTGAGCTAACCCGTAAGGCTTCTTGCTGGAGGCTACTGCGATAAGATATGCCCGTGTAAATGCCAGAAAAGATATCTGGTGCGCCGCAGCGCTGTTTCGCGTTTTATCTCCTATCATTAGCTGGTGGCCATCATCGCCTATCTGCGTAGTTTTACCGATTCTTAAACGGCCCTTATCCATATAGCCGATGATATTTCCTTCTCTAAGTGTGCCTCTTCGCGCCTCCTGAATTAATGTGGCGCGATAAACTGCGGACATATAATCCGGAACATAGTTATGTCCGAAGTCCCCGCCCATATCTGCTTTATCATTAGTTATTGCTAAGAGTCTGCCGGCGGCAACATCCTGTTCTACCTGATCCATAACCGGGTCTAACTCTGCTTCCTTAGGTGCGTGATTGAAGAGGGGGGCTTGTTCTTTTCTTACCGGTTTGACCTTTTCTTCTGCTGCAAAAGGCGCCAAATAAGGTTGATCATTTTGATGTGTCTTCATTATGCCTGCCAGCCATCCTGCGAGTCTGCGTATGTACCCTAGGGCAGGAGGGTTTAAGCCTACATGGTCAACTAAGCGGGCAATAGCGCCATCTTGTTCACTCTGCCAGCCATAAACGAGAACATTGGCCGTGCCTTCTTCAGGTGCTTTTCTTGCTTCTGCAAAGGTTACCGGTTTTAAGGTTACAAAACGTTCTCCATTATGTCCACCGGGGACAAAGTTGGCATGATAAAACATACTGGCAACTCCGCCTACAGCATCTGCCCCGCTTTGGCTTCTAAACAGAAAAGTTGGATTGAGCGTCCGTGCATCTGCCTGCTCTCCGTAAACCGGCTGATACGCAACGCTTACCAGAGGTTCAATGGAAGTAATTGCGCTTCCCTCCACAGCATATATTTCGGTGATCACATAATCATTGGGCTGGCTTGCAAGGGCCAGGAGTTCCTGGCTTTGGTTTACAGATTTATATTCAACGCCATCAACTGTAGCGGCGGAAGAAAACTCAAATTCCCATACATCGCCGTCAGTTTTACCCTTAAAGATATCCCCGGTCCTCCTGACTATTGCCCTAAAACCGCGTACAATCGCCTTATCTTCTTTTGTTTTAATAGGAGTAAATCCTAATTTTACCAATGGCGTAGCGCCCGGAATAAAGAACTCATGGTACAATATAAGATTAGACGCACCTATTCCTGCGCCGTTGATCTGAGCAATAACTACCGGTTCTGAACCGCGTTCGGTTATAGAGTGCTCCCGGTGCTTTAACCTCAGGGCTTGAGTTAATTCAGCTGAGCTCCATGCATTTATATCGTTTTTAAGCAATCCGAGCTCTTGAGCTTTAAGGCAACCCGACCTTACGGCATCAATAACCAATTTTTGTACTGCGGCATTCAATTCGCCATAATTATGGGTAACGTGTATATTTATATCCGTAGCTCCGGTATCAATTACTAGCGCACTTTTTAGCCTACCTTCCTTTACATCCTGGTTTAATTTATCCTGAATTATCTTTACTACTGCATCCGGAATCTTCTGAACAGGATTTCTAAATAAATCGGCTATCCTATACTGCTGATAATCGTGGGTAAAAAATCCTTTTTTCTGACCTTCTGGTACGGCCAACTCTGTTTTTATCTGCAAAGGTGAACTGGCGGTCTTTGGCGATACCAAAGAATCATATAATTCCTGCTTTTCTTGGTCAGTGAAGCTCTTTGTTAACTCCATTTCATCTAATACCCTTTGCAATTTAGGCCACGAACAATCTTTTGCCAATTGGGATATTGCGTTATCTATATCATCTGATTTGGCTAGGTCCTCTAGGTGGTCAGGCAGGTTCGACATTTCTGCATAATTATCAATTACTGCTTTAATTTTAGGATTAGCCATTAGCGTGGCCTTAACAAAGGCATAGTCTCTACTAATAACTGGCGAACTGGTTTCTTCAGGAGAACCTGTGAAGGTTGCCGGGGTTAAATTCGGCATCTCTCCCGATATAGCTTTACCTTCAAGAGCGGACATATTTTCAGCCAGGGCTTCGCTAATAATGGGGTTAGTTCCTGAAAATGTACCTATTGTCGAGCCAGGGTTTCTAGGCATGGTCAATTCATTTCCCCTTAAAGCAACGCCGCCGCTGAAATAGGTTCTCACAGTGGGGCCCATAGCACCATTGACCTGCTCTTTAAGATTATATTCGCCATTGCTAAATGATTTTTGGTATTCTTTGAAATAAGTGGTTTTTGACCAGGTTGATTCTGAAGCCAGGCCATTTAAATTACCGGAATTAATAAGTTTTGAATACATGCCGCTTTTTCCGGCAAATTTGGCTTTGAACCAGCGGGCTAATATTAAGGAATAAAAAACCTGTCTTAATGCAGCATATTTCTGCGAAGAGTTGACTTCTCTGGTGAGCTTAGGAATAATATCCTGGCGGATTAGCTGTGAAGAATATTCATTTAGCTCTTTGAGCCGAGGATCAGCAAAATTATAATCCGCTGAGTTTTTCAAATGATCCTGCTCCAGCATGACTTTTAATGTGCCTTTATATACGTAAGCAGAATCTGCGTTTTCGCGGATGATTACTTCGCCTGGTACGATCCAGGGCCGGGTAAGGGTGGGGATAGTTATATTCTCAGATTGAAAGATCTCCCCGGCTTTTTTATATAAAGCATCCCAATATGCCTTACCTTCGGCAGTTTCAGGAGAGGTGAATTTTGCTACATCTTTTTTAAGCTGCAGGTCTGCTTCAAGAAGAACCTTCACCAGGTCCGTCCTGGCTAGCACAGGGTCGATAATCTGATCTTCTGAGTCTGGCCGCAGATTTACCCAGAAATTCTGGTCAGGCAGGGTAATGCCGACCAAGAAATACTTCATCACAACCTGGCCCTCTTGTTTAACTTGAGTGTTTTGAATGTCTTTTAAGCTTCTTTTATCTAAGAGAAGTTTGAAATTATCACTAAGATGATCATAAGAAAGGTACCTAAGATGCACAGGCCTGAAAATTTGCGGGGCAGCAATAGACTTGGGCTGGGAAAGAAACCCGGATAAGTCCAATTGGCCAAGTCCTTGAGCAAAGCCAGCCTGCTGATATATTAAGGTAAAAGCTAATACTAACGACAACACTTTTCTTAATCCCGCACTTTTCATTTTACTCCTCCCCTAATTGATCGATCCGATTTTTTTTACCTATCCGGTTATTTTACAAAGAGATTCATTCCTTTGTAAAAATCATTATTTGTAAATAAAAAAGCCACGTATAAGCTAGGCAGGATGTCTCCTAACTTAACACCGTGGCATAAATTTTTACAAAAATACCTAAAACTTCAAAAAAGAAAGCACTTTCTAAATCTAACTAAATTTAACATATTTTCTTGAATTGTCAAGTTTTTTTTAAGATATTTTTTGTTCTTTTAAGCCTTATCCTGGCGCTTGTCTTTAACATAGTTGCTTTTCTCTACATTCTTAGCCAGTTTTTTCAGCTCCGCGCCAATTTCGCCGACCTGGGCGACATGCGTAATATCGCGCGTTTGGTTAGTTACTACGCCGATAGATACGGAGAGCAGGCGGATTTTGTGGATCTGGTTTTGCCGGTCGTAACCCACAATAAAGCCATTTTCCCTGTCCTCCTTATTGTAGAATGAAGGCGAGATTTTATCAAAGTCGCGGATAATCTTTTCGCAAATTTTATCTGATAAATCCGGGGTAGTTATAACTACGAAATCATCGCCTCCGATATGTCCGACAAAATCCTGAGGGTTTCCGTATTCTTTAGTTGCGCCAAGCAGTATACGCGCGGTTTCGCGGATGACATCATCACCATGCTCAAACCCATATTTATCATTGTAGGCCTTGAATTTATCCAGGTCAACATAACAAACCGCATAAGGCTTTTTACTTTCGATACAAGCCGAAAGTTCGTTAAGAATAGCGACATTGCCGGGTAAGCGCGTAAGCGGGTTTGCTTCAAGGTCTCTTTTGGTGCGCCTTAAAACCATGCGTATCCTGGCCAGGAGCTCTTTAGGCTCAAAAGGCTTGACAATATAATCATCTGCCCCCGAGTCAATACCATCGATTTTATCGCTGATCTCGCCCTTACCCGTAACCATAATTACCGGCAGATGTGCCAACAGCAGATCCTTCTTAATCAAATCGCAGAGTTGTAATCCGTCAATTTTGGGCATTTTATAATCTAGAAGAACCAGGTCCAGGGGCTTAGAGCGGATAATCTCTAAACCCTCCTCGCCGTTTTTCGCTTCAATAGTATCATAGTTCTCTTCGGCAAGAGTAATCTTAAGTACATCTCTTATATCCGGATCGTCATCAACAATAAGTATTTTAATATTCATAGTTTAATTAAGCAGCGTAAAGAGTAAAGCTAAAAGTTGAGCCTTCGCTGAGCTTGCTTTTTACCCATATTCTTCCTTGGTGCGCCTCGACAATGTGTTTGACTAAGGCAAGCCCCAGGCCGGTGCCTTTTACCTCCTGGTTAATAGCATTTTCAACGCGAAAGAACTCTTCGAATATTTTATCCTGGGCATCTTCGGGAATACCAAAGCCGGTGTCAATAACGTCTATTTGGATTACCCTGCCTGAACGTTGGGCGTTGATACTGATTTTACCTTTTTCAGGGGTAAACTTTAGTGCGTTGCCCACCAGGTTAATGAAAACTCTTTCAATCTGGCTGCGGTCAGCAAGTATTTTCTGGCAATCTTCGGGGATATTGCTGCTAAAGGTAATATTTTTTGTTTTTAATTGTTCAGAAAGCAAATCCGCAACTTTGTCGGCGATATATTTTAAATCCAGGCCCTCCATATTCATATTTACCTTTCCGGATTCAATGCGCGAAATATCTAACAGGTCGTTTACCATATGCACCAACTCATCGCTATGGCGGTTAATCTTCTCAAGCCGGTTTCTTATCTCATCCGGTACAGACCCTAATTTACCGGCTAGCAAGATGGCTGCGTAGCCCTTAATTGAAGTAAGCGGTGTCCTTAATTCATGCGATACGCTGGAGATGAAATCACTTTTACGTTTGCTTATCTTGCCTACTTCATCCAGTGCCTGGGTCAGCTGGCGGGTCCTTTCTTCAACTTTTATCTCCAGCTCCTGTTGTGACCTCCAGGTTTTTTCAAAAAGCCGGGCATTGTCTAAAGTTTGGCCAATTTGGTTAGCCAGGATTGTAATAAGCTCCTGTTCGCCTTCGGTTATGCAGGTTTCAAGATTCTGCGTACCTACAAAGATGAACCCCTGATCTCCTTCTTGCGCAAGTATAGGGCAGATAATAAATGAACGCACCTGAAATAACTGATAGATTTTATCCTTGGTCAGGAAATCATCGGGAATAAATGCAGAAGAGGCAGACCTGCCCGAACGGATTAAATCCAGGTAGTAGCCTTTATCTAGATTAACGGCTGTCTTTATTTTTTCTGTTTCGCTATCGTCATACCCAAGGTTTAAGTATGGATGAAACTCCTTTTTTAAATCACTCCATAAGAATGCCAGGGATCTCTCAAAACCCAGGTCCTCCAAATATTCGTTGCTTATTTTCTTAAAAATCTGTTTTTCTTCCAAGGTAGTGCTGATATCCCGAGAAAGTTTTTGCAGGATATCAAGCCCGGAGATCTTTTTATCCAGTTCTTCTTGAGTTTTATTTAATTCCATGTCCGTGCGCATGATTAACTTGGCTTGTTCATCCATCTCTTCAAGAGAAGCCTTCAGGGCCTCTACCTGTTTTTCTTTTTCTTTTAACTTTTGTACCTTAGAAAGCAAGAATACCCCGAGGCTTGCGATAATCAAACAAAAAACAATAAAGATAAAACTTAACATTTTATTGTCCTCCTAAAGCCAGAACATTGATGCTTTGATTATGGAAATAAGCCCGGCCAAGATAATTAATAGATTTAAGCGGCGCCTGTTCGCCATAAGTATAAATTCCGATTAAAGGGGTATTTTCTCCGAACACCGCCTTAATTATCTCAAGTTCCCTTGAACAGTGCCTGCCTAAAAGCGTAAATCTTGAAGCTGAATCAAAGACCATTACTAATTTTGTTCTTTGCGCTCCGAGATTCCTTTTTGCCTCTTCGCACGAAGTTACTGCTGCGGCAAGGCAGGAATCTTTTGTGCCAATCATTAAGCGGATCGGACTATCCTGGGGGATATCCCCCTGGGTAATTAGTGAGCCGTCGTCCTTTATAGATATAATGTTGCGCAAAAGATACTCTTTTTCTCCCTGCAGATAAATACCTATGGGGTAGAAGATGGATATGCGCCGCAGCTCTTTAGCAAGCTCCAAGGCGTCCTTGGCAAAGTAATCTTCATAAAGCCTTACCGCAGGTTCCCCGTTAATTTCTTTAATGATATTGCCTTCGGCCCTGGTAACGTAACGTATTTTTCCCAGAGCCTTCCATCCGTGTTTAATTCCGAAACCAAAATTTATTTTTCCTCCGAAAAGCAACCCACAGCATGAATCTGTAAGTAACTCTTTATTGAAATACTGAAATGTTTTCGCAAAGGCAAAATTATCTGAAGCCGAGGCGCCGATTAAGGGAAAGCTCCTGCCCAGATTTTCCTGCACTCCGTTGATTAAGCTTGTGCCATCTGAAATCAGCCCATCTGAAAAGATCAGGCTCAAGTTTCTGCGTACGTCTTTGCAACCGTATAATAATTTCTCCCCTAACTCTCTGCCAGCGGCAATGCATGTTTTTTTGCTTACCTCTTTAACCAGGGCGAGGTTTAAGAAAGTTTGCTGGCCCAGACTAATCAGCAGAATGACAAAGCCGTGTTTAAATATCCCCTTATTTGTTATGACTCCTAAGCTACTGCAACCTAAGATAGGGATGCCGCCCAGCAGATTATTTGCGATTTTTAAAACCAGCGGATGGGCAAATTCTATGGTGGTAAAAATAATAGCTAAATCTGCGCGAATTTTCCCTAATCCGACTATAGCTTGGCCAACCGCTTCATTAGTGGCCTGGATATGATCCTTGTTTTCGCTAAAACCAAGGCTTATATTCATGCCAGTCAGTATATAATGTAAATATAAGAGGGTCAATATAATTGTTGACTAAAGGTGTTGATATAGTAAAATAACTTTGCGTAATTTTTTGGCCCCATCGTCTAGCCTGGTCCAGGACGTCAGGTTCTCAGCCTGTAAACACGAGTTCAAATCTCGTTGGGGCTATTATGTCTTCAACGATCCTGCGTAGCAGGACCTGTTGGGGCTATAAAGATCGTCAACAGCGCCATGTTTTTAGGTGCGGGTCAATTGTATAATAACTTATTCTCACTAGTGCACTTGTGAGTTATGCGTTTATTAAATATTGCTTGCATTTTGCGAAGCTTTATAATAAAATCTAAAATAAGTAAGAAGGAGGAATGCATGCGAGAACAAATAGGCTTCTTAAAGATTTCCAGCGCAGTGGTTAAGGTAGCTGCCTGGATTTTTTTATTCCTGGGGTTTTTAGGCGGAGTTTCATTGCTTTTAGGGGCAGTGCCGGGGAATCCCCGCTGGATGGGGATTATTATTTTGGTTTTTTATTTTTTTATTTTCTTCTTTTTCTATTTTACCGCCAGGATAGCGGATCTTTTGGTTAAGCTTGTAAACGAAGCCAAAGCGGATTCATAAAGAAGTCCCAGCTTGCATTTTAAAGGAGGTTAAGCATGAGGCGCAATTCTATCTTTTGTGTTATCATAAGCCTAATTTTTATAGGAGTTTTAGGTTGTGATAAAATAAAACTTCCTGTTGCCAAGAAGGCAGGTAGTACGGAGGTCAAGGCTGCGGGGGTTATCCCGCAGGTTAAAGGTACAGTTATTGCTAAGGTAAATAATATTCCCATTGGCTTAGATGATTTTAACCAGGAGATTGAGATTTATAATGCCAATGTTCCCGACGACAGACCAGAGTTAAAGATTACTACCCGGGAGCAAAAGATCAATTATCTGAAAAATGAGGTAGTGCGAAGGACATTGCTTTATCAGAATGCCCTAGATAGAGGCCTGGATCGCAATGAAGATGTTTTAATGGCGTTAGATAAGACCAAGATGCAGCTTTTAGTGATGGAGTTAATTAAGCAGGTCTCGCAGAAGGTAGATGTTTCTTCCAAAGAGATTGAGGATTACTACAATACATATAAGGAGCAGCTAAAGGAGCCGGAGGAGCGCCAGATCAGAGAGATAGTTTGTTCTACTGAACAAGAGGCCAGGGATGTTTTAATCCAGCTTTTACAGGGAGCGGATTTTGCGACCTTAGCCAGGACTAACTCTAAGTCCGCCAGTGCTAAAGATGGCGGGGATATAGGATTTATTAAATTGGGAGATAAATCTGCGCAGCTTGATTCGGTGGCCTTCTCTAATTCTTTGGAGGTAGGCAAAACAAGTAATATATTTAAAACCCCCGATGGTTACAGTATAATTAAATTAGAAGGTAAACGCGGAGGTAAACAAAAACCTTTATCTGAAATGTGGGATGATATTAAAAAGGGGTTGATTTTCTTAAAGCAACAGCAGGTTGTTGATGAGATGATCGGGAAACTTTCGCGCGATGCTAAAATAGATGTTTATGAAGGAGAGATAAAATAATGGCCATAGAAAAACAGAAGCTTATTTTAATAGGCGGTGTAGTTCTGGGCGTAGTGGCAATCCTGATGACTAAAATGTATTTGGATCAACAGCGGCAGGAGGCTCAGGCGCAGGCAAAAAAATCGCTGGCTAAAATGCAGGCTGACCAGACTGTAGTTATGGTAGCTAAGCAGGATATACCTGCGGGTTCGGTTATTGAGGCCAATATGCTGGATAGTTCCATTGTGCCTAACCGGTTTATCCAGCCTCAGGCAGTTACTTCTATAGACAGGGTATTAGGGATGATTAGTCTGGCCCCCATTTCTAAAGGTGAGCAGATAGTTCTTTCCAAGCTTTCTAAAGCCCGCAGAGAAGGTGCAGGAGGAGGCAGTTTAGCAGGGAATACTCCGGCGGGTAAAAGGGCAATTTCTATTGCCGTAGATAGCATTTCTTCTGTATCCGGGATGGTCAGGCCGGGAGATTATGTTGATGTAATCGCTACGTTACAAATTCCTGTGCAGGGGCAGGATGGCCAGATATCAAGCCAGGTGGCCGTAGTCCCATTGTTTCAGAATGTTTTAGTTTTAGCCGTAGGCCAGGATACAGGTTCTGCCGGCAAGGGGAGTCGGTATGAAGACAAGGAGGCCTCCTCCGGAGGATTAATCACTTTAGCCCTTGGGCCGCAGGAGGCAAATCTTATTGCCTTTGTTCAAGAGCAGGGTAAAATGCGTTTAACTTTGCGTTCTCCGGCGGATGCTAATGTTGAGCCAGTAGTCCCGGCCAGCTGGGAGACCTTGTTCCAATATATTATGCCGCAGCCGAAGAATGCCGAGAAGCCTGTTGAGGCCAAAGAAGAGGCCCCGGCTCCGGCTGTTGAAACTACTAAAGAATATGTAGAGGTTTTCCGGGGATTAAACAAAGAAAAAGTTTCTCTTACAAAATAACAAATATTGCAGAGACTTCATCAAAATAAAAACAGGCCAGAGGGCCGTAGTTTGGCCTTCCGATTGCCAAAGCCAAGGAGAAAAATGAGAAAGTTATTTTTTGGCCTCTTATTTATCGCTGCTTTTATAACCTTCCTACCTTTTAAAGGATATGTCGCGGATGATATCGAAGAAGAGATAAAGCTTTATATGGGGCAGCCAAAGGTTCTTTCTGTAAGTACCCCCAAAAGGGTGGCCGTTGGTAATCCTATGATTGCTGATGTAGCCAATATTGGAAAAAGCGAGCTAACGGTTGTTCCTAAAGCAGTAGGCAATACCACGCTTATTGTTTGGGATAATTTTGGCGAGCAGGCTTATCGCCTAAGGGTGTTTGCAGAAGATACGGTTGATCTTAAACGCCGCATAGACCATATGTTAAATAAATTGAATTTGTCGGATGTTTATACTAATGCAGAGGATGAAGAGGGTAAGGTTGCGCTTTTGGGTACGGTTAAGCGTGCTGCTGACAGGGAGATAATTGCTACTGCTCTGGGAGCGCTTAAAGATAAAACCATTGATTTAATATCCATAAAGGAAGAAGAGGCGGTCATAGAAATTGATGTCCAGGTTATTGAAATTAACAGAGGTTCCCAGGATACGCTGGGTTTTACTTGGCCAAGCTCAATGACTTTAACCGAGGTAGGTTCTGCAGGTTTGACAGGAGCAACTTGGGGCAAATTGTTTCATGTTCTTCAGGAGACGCGAGCTGCCTTTACCCTAAAATTAGATGCTTTAATAAGAGAGGGTAAGGCGCGCATCCTTTCCCGGCCCAGGGTTTCTTGTCAGAGCGGCAAAGAGGCTAAGCTTCTCGTCGGTGGAGAGGTCCCGGTATTAAGCGGTTCAGTTACCCCGGGTACGAGCGGTCCGAGTTCAGTTGGCGCAACTACCGGAGGCTCCGTAGAATATAAAGAATACGGTATTATTTTAAATGTTAAGCCTTTGATTGAGGATTCCGGACGCATACATCTTAATCTTGATGTAACGGTTAGCGAGGTGGGGGATGTAGTGAGCACATCTTATGCCCTTGCCTATAAAATGACCAAACGTACAGCTACTACCGAGCTTCTTCTTGACGATGGGCAGACTATGGCCATCGGAGGCCTGATTAAGAAGAAAACTACCGAGGAATTAAAGAAGGTCCCCTGGCTTTCAGATGTTCCGGTATTAGGTCTTTTCTTTAGGCAAAAGACTGCTTCTCAGGGGTGGAATTCTGATCTCTCCAAGGCCGATGATACGGAGCTGTTTATTACCCTTACTCCCCGCGTAGTTGATCAAAAGAAACCGCCCAAAGATTTAAAGCCTTCAATCTCAGGGGCCACCGTGCTCAGTGATGACGATATAAAAGACCCTGTTCTAAGGTACGCTAAGATTGTTCAGAGGAAGATTCTTGAGAATCTCACCTATCCTACAGCGGCGAAAGAAGCAGGGTTCCAGGGCATGCTGAAATTAAGCCTTAAACTTTCTGCGCAGGGAGAGCTGTTGGAATCAAAGGTAAAAGAGCCTTCTAGCTATCGCCTGCTCGACGATAATGCAATAAGGATAGCGCAGAAGATCTCTCCATATCCTCCGTTTCCTCCTGCTATAAAAGAAGCTCAACTTTGGGTGGATGTGCCGATAGTCTATCAACTGGAATAAAATGGCCAAGGTAATTTCTATATTCAGCACTAAAGGCGGCGTAGGCAAGAGTTTAATCGCAGTTAATTTAGCGGTGACTCTGGCCAGAGAAGGCAAAAAGATCTGCGCAATAGACCTGGATACTCAGGTAGTCGGGGATATGGCGCACATGCTCGGGATTAATCCTCAGAAGTGTATGGCGGATTTAATGAGCTTTCTTAAAAAACAGCCGCAATTAACCAAGAAATCAGATTTTATCTTAAAGACGAAATTTACCAATGTAGACTTCTTAGCCGGAGTATTAAAGCCGCAACAATCCGGGTATCTTTATCCGGACAAGCTTACAGAGGTATTTAATCTTTTTGATAAGGATTATGATTATATTATTGTAGATGTAGGTAAGAGCTTTAGCGACGTATTTCTTTCTGCTTTAAACCAGGCAAATCTTATCCTCTTGGTAGTTACTCCTGATGTGCTTTCCGTATATCAGACAAAATGGGCCTTAGATACCTTACAATTCCTGCATTTTCCTTTAAGCATGATTAAGCTTGTGCTTAACCGCGCAGAATCAGCTTCTAGTATAAGCTGGCAGGAGATTCGTGTTAGCCTGCCAGTAGATATTATTGAAAAGATCCCCTCTGAAGGAAAATTAGTTAATCAGGCGGTTAATCAGGGTGTGCCCATAGTTATTGACTCTCCGCGTTCCAGGATTGCTTTAGCGATTACGAATCTTGCGCATACACTTATCGACGACAAAGGTCTTTTTATCGAAAGAAGAAACCTGGATCAGATCAAGATTAAAGAATCAGCTCAGGAAAAATCCGGGCAGTTTTGGGCTGGCCAGGATTTAGAGGAGTCTGTGATTGAGCCTGATGCTGCCGAAGACAGGGATGAGATCTTGATTCTTAAGCGGCGCATACACACCCGTTTAATTGAGGGTATGAATATCAAGAGGCTAGACCTTAAAGTCTTTAGCGACCATAAAAAGACCAAGGAGTTAAGGGGCCGCGCAGAGTTAACCGTTTCCAATCTTTTAGTTGAGGAGGCAGGTAGTTTTATCCCTTCTCAAGAGGTAAGGCAGAAGCTGATTAAAGAAATTCTCGACGAGGCTTTAGGATTAGGGGCTTTAGAGGATCTTTTGGCTGATCCGGAGATTACGGATATCATGGTAAACAATAAAAATGAGATTTTTGTGGAGCGTTTTGGCAAGATAGAAATGACCAGCAAGAAGTTTATCTCTAATGACCAGGTGAGAACGATTATAGAGCGTATCATTGCTCCTATAGGAAGGCGTATTGATGAATCTGTGCCCATGGTTGATGCGCGTTTAGCTGACGGCTCACGCGTAAATGCAATTATCTCTCCGCTTTCTTTAACCGGCCCCACGCTTACTATCAGGAAGTTCCGCAAGGAAAGATATAAGGCAGCTGACCTGGTGAACTTCGGAGCGCTTACTCAGAACATGGTAGATTTTATCCGGGCCTGCGTTATTTGTCGCAAAAATATGATTGTTTCCGGTGGTACGGGCTCTGGTAAGACCACGGTGCTTAATGCCCTCTCAGAGTATATCCCCAATGATGAGCGTATTGTTACCTTAGAGGATGCCGCGGAGTTAAAATTAAATCAGCAGCACTGGGTGAGGCTTGAGTCTCGTCCGCCGAATATAGAAGGTAAGGGCGCGGTAACCATAAGGGACCTTTTCCGTAATACCCTGCGTATGCGTCCGGACAGAATACTCGTCGGTGAATGTCGCGGAACGGAGTCTTTAGATATGCTTCAGGCGATGAATACCGGCCATGATGGCTCAATGACGACAATCCATGCCAACTCAACATTTGATGTCTTATCGCGTTTAGATTCAATGATTCTTATGTCCGGGATAGAGTTACCTGTAAGAGTCATCCGTGAAATGATTGCCTCTGCGGTTGATATAATTATTCATACTGCCAGGCTTTCTGATGGGTCGCGCAAGGTTATCACTATTTCAGAGATCTCCGGGATGAAGGATGAGCTGCATATTAGCTTAAATGACATTTTTGTTTTTAAGCAAATCGGAGTAGATCCAAAAGGAAAGGTGTTAGGATATTTTACTGCTACCGGCTATCTACCCTCCTTCCTTGAAGAAATCCGTATTCGCGGGGTGCAAATCTCCGAAGATATCTTTAAGCCCACCAAACCAGAATAAAACAATGCGTTTAATCAATCAGACTAAAGGAATAATCTTGGCCAAAGATGTGGTTTTAGCAGATACGCCAGTAAGGAGGATAATAGGCTTATTAGGCAATAAGCTCCTTTCAGATGGCCAGGCAATGATAATTGCCCCTTGTAATTGCATACATACCTTATTTATGCGCTTTTCAATTGATGTTTTGTTCGTGGACAAAAACAATAAGGTAGTTAAGGTTTTAGAACAACTTGCTCCTTTTAGATTAAGCAGTGTATATTGGAAGTCGCAAAAAGTAATAGAATTGCCCTGCGGTAAGATAAAATCCACCCAGACCCAGGATGGTGACATACTTCAGCTACTAGATTAACCCTCCACAGAAATCTCCTATGTAACTTGACAAATTACTGAAAAAGCGCTATATTCAACTGGGAAATGTCCAATCTGGAGGCTATGTGGGTGTAATCCATAAATTAAAGCCAGAAGTAATTAAGTTTATCCTCGATAACAAACAAGCAAACCCTCATTTAAGCTGCCGTAGCCTGGTTGCTCTAGTATTAGAAAAGCTTCAAGTCACAGTTTCTAAATCAAGTATAAATGCTATTTTTAAAGAAAATAATCTGAGTATGCCTGTTGGCAGACGCCAGAAACAAAAGAAAAAGTTTAATATGCCTGCTTTGCCGGTTATTGAAAACATTAAATCCATTGCTCCGACAGAGGAGGCGCAAAAACCTCCTTTAAATGAAAGCGTAAAGCCGGAGAAAGAAGAAAGCAATTTAGATGAAGGCCTCGTAAAGGAGGCAGAGGTTTGGGCTGAGAGGTTATTGCAAAAAGAGCATGAGCGCCTTGAACAGGAGAGGTTGTCTCAACAGGAGCAGGAAAGAAAAGCTGAAAAGGATATTGTTGGAGAAGATCTATTAAGTTTACAAAAAATACAAGAGGAGGAGTACGCAAGGCAAAAAGAGGCAGAGAGGCTTAAGCTTGAGGAGGAGGCCAGATTTATAGAGGAACAGGAAAAGATCGCTCAACAGGAGGCGCAAAAAAAGGCAGAGGAGGAAAGGCTTGTCAGGGAAGAGGCGCAAAGAAAATCCGAGCAAGAAAGACTCGCAAAAGAAAAAGCAGAAGCGGAGTCTAGAGAAAAAGAGGCAGAGAGGCTTAAGCTTGAGGAGGAGTCCAGATTAAAAGAAGAGCAGGAAAGGCTGGCTAGAGAAGAGGAGTTAAAGGCAGAGCGCGAGCGTTGGGCGCGGCTATCTGAGGAGGAAAACAATAAAAAAGAGATGCTCAAAGGCCCTCAGGTGGTTAAGGAGGAGGTTAAAATTGATTCTCTTTCAACGCTATCGTTGCCTCGTGAGTGCACAGGGGTAGTTTTGTTAAAGGCAGTTGACTATTTGGTAAAAGGCAGTACTCAATTAAGCGAGGCGATCCAGAGGAGATTGGGTTATCCAAAAGAAGAGGTAGAGGCATTAACTCAGACTTTAATCTTTCAGGATGTTGTGGGGGATGCCCCGGGGGCTTTAAGTTCTGTAACGCGCAATGAAATAAGCGCAGATAAATTATCGAGTTATTTTACCCAGATGCTGGAGCTAAAGACGATGAAGCTGGATCTTTCGCGCCTTTTGGCAAATATATTCACCGAAAGCCGGGGGATTAAAATGCACTTTATCGACGGAAATGTTGTATATCTTGATGCCCAGATGCATACTCTATGGCCGACCCCCTATACTCCGCATAATTTCTCTGCAACTATTATGAATGTAAAAGATTATATAAACCGCTATTTCTTTAAAGACGGTAATCTTATTTTATTTATGGCTCCCGGGTATGATATTCCTACAAAAGAATTCTTTACGTTATTGCTTAAGTTCAATTCAAGACACGAAACTGCAGATAACCTGATTTTATACGGCAGGAAGCTCGATGAATTAGAAAATATTATTTTAAACCCGGAGGAGAGCCATAGTCTTTTATTTGCCTTGTGGCCCTGGCAGTTTACTGCCTATCGCAAGGTTAAGAGAATTGGCGAATTCAGCCTGCAGCATATTGATTGCGCCAAGAAAGATCTTTATTTGGCGGAGATTGAAATCGAACTGCTGCAACCGACGAGCATGCAGTCATTATCGTTAAAAGGCTGCGCGATCAAGTTAGCTTTAGAGGAAAAAATACGCCTAGTAGTCTTAAGCGCCGATAGCACAAAGAGCCTGGCTTCTCTGGCTGACGCTTATCTTTGCCGTTGGCCTAACCTTGATGAAGGTTTCCATGATTTTAACCGCAAGATTGAATTGTTTAGTTGTACCGGAGAAGCGCAGCAGGTTTTTGATTATGAAGAGCTGCCGATTGGGGCAAGTGAGCCGCAGGATTTAAAATCTATTTTTACAGGTTTCTCTGAAGCTTTAGATGCTTATCTAAGGTGGCATTTTATGCCGTCGGGATATGAGAAGGCAGGGCTTAACCTTACCAAGGAGCGTTTTTACAGCCAGAAGGCACAATTAATACAAGGTAAGGATAAACTAGAATACACTTTTGCGCTTCCCCCCGATTTTGCCTACGCAAAAGACTTAGAATACATCTGCCGCAGGCTTAATGAAAGGGATATACGCGCTGAAGGGGGGCAAAGAATTTGTTTTGAAAGCGGTTTCAAATAAGCCTGAAATTAGCTTGATTAGCGCATTTTATAATGTTATATTTAAGTGTCATTATTAAGAGAGGGGATAAGTATACAGGGAAAAAGAATATGCATACGCCACGGATGCATAAAAAATTTCTTTTTGGAGAAAGTCTCGTCGGATATACTATATTGTTCGATGTAGCGGCTTTATTTTTAGTAGCCCTTGGACAAAAGGGCTACTTCTATTTTTAGAGAGGTCTTTAACTTTAAGAGGGTATTGTGCCAAAGCATTTGAGATTTAAAAAAGGACAAAGCGTTGTTGAGTATATTATGTTGATCACTATCGTCGCTGCGGCTTTGATGGCGATGTCTATATATATATTGCGGTTAATCAATGTTTCTTCTCAAGGGGGGCAGGAGGAGTTAAACTATTGTTGGAAGAAATAATTTTAGGAGGTGAGAAAGATGAAAAGATTTAGCAAGGGGCAAAGTACACTGGAGTACGTAATTATTTTAGCAGCTGTAGTAGGGGCGATTATCGCGGTTGCTGCGGCATTAAAACCAAAGTTGACCGGCACTTATGATACGTTGGGGACTAAGATGCAGGATAAGGTAAATGAGGTAAACTTTTAAGGAGGTGAATGAAATGTTGAAGTTAATGCGAAAGGGGCAAAGCACGGCAGAGTATGCAATTGTTATCGGCTTAGTTATTGCTGCGGCAGTAGCGATGCAGGTTTATGTAAAACGCAGCCTTCAGGCAAAGGTTAAAGACGCAGTAGACTATAATGATCCGGCAGCGACGATGTTATCCACCAGCCAATATGAACCGTATTATTTATCGTCTGATATGACTAACACGCGTAAAGAGGGGACTACTGCTACGACCAGCGCTGGCGGAGGGGTTACCAGGGCGATTACCGAAGATGAGGCAAACAGGACCGGAACGCAAAGCATAGGTGCAGTTCAATAACAGTTTGGGGATTAGGTATTATTTAGGGAGGTGAAGGCTATGTTTAAACGTAGTTTACGAGGGCAGAGTACATTGGAGTATGTCATTTTACTTGGTTTTGTGGTTGCGGCTTTAATTGCCATGGGCGTTTATATGAAACGTGGTTTTCAGGGCAAGTTGAGGGAATCTACTGATCAGATCGGCGAGCAATATTCTGCAGGGCATACTACTTCTACATATACCACGACTACTGATATGGAGCAGAATGAAGTTGTGCAGCCGGGTGGAATTTACACAACCACGATTAGCAAGAGCCAACAGGTCAGGACCGGTAGCGAAACAGTGGATGCATTAAGCGCAGAGTAATAACTCTTATTAGCGCTTACTAGGGGTCTTATAATGAGGCTAAGACGACAAAAAGCACAGTCTATACTGGAGTATGTGATTTTGTTCGGTGTTTTGACTGGTATGGCAGCGGTAATGCTTCTTTCATTTTCCGGAGGTAGTGAGTTTCAAAACAGGCTCAAAAGTTATCTTGGGTATTAGAGATAAAATTCTGGCTGCAAGATTGTGAAGAGGAAAAAGTGAAAAACAGGGCGCAGAGTATCCTCGAATATGTAATAATTGTAAGCGTGGTTGCGGCAGCAGTAGTCGCCATGCAGACTTATTTCAGGCGGGCAGTTAATGCCCGGCTGGAAGAGATTAAACAGGAGTATGTTCCTAAAGTTGCTCCATAAAATAACATGTTTATGAAGAAAAGAGGACAGACACTTCAGGAGTATGTTATATTATTAGCTTTAGTGGCAACTGCTTTTATTGCCATGCAGGCTTATGTGAAGCGTGGAGTGCAGGGCAGGTTGCGGGATTTGGCGAATCAGATTAGTACTAAGCAATATGAAGCTAATGATACGAATTCCAGCGCCAGAATAACCCGAGCAGGCAGCTCTACCGAGACAGAGCATTTAGGTACTTATACAAATACAGTGGTTAATGATACTACTACAGTCAATTCTACTTTAACTACGGTAGAGCAATAAAACCTACTATAGCGGGTAGAGGCATTAACAAGAGGCAGTATGAATAAGAAGGCGCAGGCTTTATTGGAATTAGCTTTATTTTTAGGCCTTATGCTTATGGTCTTACTGGCGGCGTTTAGCTATCAAAGGAACCTGCGCGAACAAAAATTAACTGATAAGAATGTGTTTAAAGAGGCACAAGAAGCAGCTTATAGCCATAAATTCATTGAAAAAGATATAGACGGAGAAGAATGGGAGTGCTCCGGGGCAATTGTCAGTTACAGCCTTACTGCTGACCGCCAGGCAACCCGTATTTTTCAGGGAGGCCAGCGCCGCACTGCTGCTAGCTCTGCGTCCGTCTATTATTCAAATGCCGAAGACCCGCCCAATTTAGAGTATAGTTATTACAATAATACTGATATTAGCAGCGGAGAGCTGCCGAAAAAGATGTATTATGACCGTACTGGCGGCACTGAGGATCCGGAGGATGGTTTAAAGCTTAATACTGCCGATTACATTGCTGTATTGTTTCCCATACTTTCCAGTATGGTCGTGGATATTTTTAATTTAACAAAGGAGACATGGTGGAGTGAATGGGGTGGTAGACTTAATTGGATTATAAGGGCGGCGTGTTTTGCGTATCTTACTGGAAGGGTTGCTGGTGCTTTGGCTAAGATGAACGCTAGTGAAGCAGAGAGGGATAGGCTTAAGAGTCAAGATGAACAATTTGGGGATTGGGGATGGCGCGTTTGTGATGAGGTGCATGATGGAAAAGCCAAAGCCGGCAAGCAATATATTAAAGAGGTATTTGCGCAGGTATATGATATAGAAACCGAAGAGAACAAGAGTATTGATTATGGCGAAACACAAACAGCAAGCTCAAGCACTCGCACAGTAAATGTCGGTCACCAGGTCAATCGTAATATTTCGCGGCGTTATGATGTAACTAGCCCTGATCCGACCATACCTTTGGCTAGTCATACATTTGAGGTAACCGGGCAGAAAAGCCCTACTACAGACTTAAGCGGAGGGCAAAGTGAAACCTGGAATTAAGGTTGATAGAGGTAAAAATTTGCAAAAAGCACAGGTAATTTTAGAAACAGTGCTCGCCTTAACTATGCTGGTTTTATTTTTATTAGGGGCGATGGCTATTTTAAAAAGCGCCAATCAATAAGAGGTTAATCTATGAATATGCTTTTCCATAAAATGCGTAAAGGTAAAAAGGGGCAGATCATTGCCGTACTTACCGTAGCGCTGATTATTTTTGTGATTGCCGCATTGCTTGTGGTAAATTTTGGGAAAAATAGGGTCCAGGATACCCGGATTGAAAACGCTGCCAAGGCAGCAGTACTTGGTGGAGGCTCAGCTGCCTGTGTTTTACTGAACTCCATGGCTAACATTAATGACAATATGATCCTTAATTTTGCGGGTTTTATTCTTCAGATACAAATTGTCATAGCCAGCTGGATTATAGACTTTGTAAAAGCGATTACGACAGCATACAGTACGCTTACGGTGTTTAACTGGGACTCCGTGGCAAGGCTTACTCCAGAGGTAATGTCGCTTGGTTTCACTACTCTTACCATAATTCTATTGATTCAAGGAGAGAGGCTGATTGGCGAGGCAATAAAGAAAATGATCGATGAGCTAAATGATAAACTGCCTAAAAATAGCCGGAATTCTGCCCGGCAATATGCATTTTCTAATGCCGGTGTAGACGAACCAAAGATCCCATTTTCAAAATCCGGATGCGGAGATGCCTGGTGTTATTCATTGATTGAAACAAAGTTTGATACGTTTATGCGGGAGCTTCCCATAAAGAATAAGGCGGATACGAATTATGGCGCCAGCACTATAGATTTTGATTGGGATGATTCTCGTACCGAGCATATAGTAAATAATAAGATTTCAGTAACGGTTACACCCGTTCAAAAGGTGCCTTATGTTCTAATGAAATTATCCAATGTAGCTAGTGAATCCAGTACGATTAATAACTATCTGAATAGCCAGGATATGGGCTGGCTTGGTCCACTTATAAGATTAGGTGTAAGCATGGCTGACCTAATTATTGGTTTGGTTATTTCAATTGCCACTCTTTCAATTGCACTTTCTGTGGCCTTGGGCATTGTTGCCGTAGTCAATGGTGTTATGGCTGTGTCTTATTGGACTACTTGTTTTTCTTGCAGCTGGGCTTATTGTGCTTGTTGCCGGGCTTGCGCTCGGGGGGCTTATTATACTGCCGCAGCTTTGATAGCAGTAGCCGCTGCTGTTTATATAGTCTTATCTCTTGGCGATCTTTATAATGTTGGGTCTCTTCCTTGTTTTGTTTGGGATAAGGGGAATCTGGAAAATAAATACCGCATAGAGGCAAGGGTTAACAGGACTACTAACCCTGCAAGCATAAATTATGGTCTTTATAGTACGGATTGGCCGGTTGTGGAGCATACAGAATCCGGAACAGTCAAGGATGGCGCCATATTTCCACCTAGTCAAAACTTTGATATTAGCCCGCATTTTTGATATTATATAGTTGACTTGGTTCTTTAAAGATGCGCAGGGAAAGGAATCTATGATGAAACAAAATGTTTTAAGCGTAAGATTAACCTTAGTCGTTTTTTTTACCTTGTTTCTATGCGAGCTTGCCATTGCCGGAGTGCCTGTTCCCTGGGGCGCAAAACTCATACGGGATGATACAGCAGTTGTCGGCAGCGAAGAAAGAAGGATCATTACTTATGAGACCAAGGCCGGTAAAAAGGAGCTGCTTAACTATTATTTAAGAGAGATGCCTAATCGTGGTTATAGCTTGTTTATGAATGGCGAGCAAAATCTTATTTTTAAGAAAGCAGAAGATTTGGTTATAGTAATTGTACCGCCCTCCCAGGACAGCAAAACCCGTTTTATGATTAGTGCAGTTTCTATGAAGCCTGCTTTGGCCAGCGCAAATCCTGATAATGCAGGGAGTAACTGCGAGTCTCTTCCCCTAGTTCCTCTTTATCCTGGGGCGCGCTGTGTAAATTCAATGCACTTAAAGTCAGCGGAATCAAAGACAGCAGCATATTCTACTGAAGATCCTAGCGGCGTGGTGGTTAATTTCTATCGCGGCCAGATGCCGCGATATGGCTGGCAGATGGACAAGGAAATGAATCTTGGGGATATTATGTCAAAGTCTACGCAAGGTAAACAACTGGAGAATATGGCAGCAATACAAGATATTTATGAGAATGCACGCGCAATGTATTTTATTAACCAAGCAGGAAAAAGCTGTTCTGTATTTGTAATGTCTAATCCGGTTAATAAAAAAGGGACCTTAGTTACTATTAACTATGCAGATAAGGCAGCGCAACAATAAATCAGCCCAGGCAACCTTAGGGTATATAATATTCATTATTATCCTTATTGCCGTATTCGCAGCCATGTCAGGTAAGATTCGGCAGAAGCTGCAGGCTTCTTATAAGGATTCTGCTGATGCCTTTGGAGAAGGGAGGCAATTTGGCTCACTTAGTACCTCAGGAGGTGTAGCACCATTTGAATTTCCCACTTTACCAAGAGGCCCTGGATCAGTTGTGATCCCTCCTCCCAATCCTCCTAATCCAAATTGTGATTTTGCCAACCTACAAGCTTTAAGACAAGATTTGCTGGATAAACAGGGAATTTTATCGGCCGCAGCTAATATAGCTGCAAATGCCCGCACAGAGGCAGCTGAGGCGCACAGAGAGCATGAGCAAGCAAGAGAGGCAGCTAGAATTGCCCGGGAGGAGGCAACTCAAGCCCGGGAAGAGGCAGATCAGGCTCGTGCAGTAGCTAATTCTGCTCGATGGAATTGTAATGATTGCAGGTCTGGTGGTGAGGGTTGGCTGAATTGTGATGATATTTGTGATGAAGCTGATAGGTTAGAAGAAGAAGCAGCAGAGAAAGAAGCAATCGCTGCGGAGAAGGAAAGAATCGCTACAGAGAAAGAAGAACTCGCTGAGGAGAAGGGAAGGATTGCCGCAGAAAAAGACAGAATAGCAGCAGAAAAAGAACAAGAGCTAGCGCGGGCATCAGCAGAAGCGCAGGCAGCAGCTGATGCATTCCAGGCAGCAAATGATGCCTGTTATAGCAATCTAACTAATCCGCCACCTGATTAAAATAATGGAGAAAAATGGTCTTATTGCTTAGTATTGTAATCTTATGCTCAATTATTCTACTTTCTTTGAGCTTTTTGCCATTTCTTATGCAACAAATACAATCCTGGCAGCAGAAGCAGGAGGTTAAGGTTGCCAAGGAGATGGATAAGATGTTTTATGATAAAAACCCCAAACAGATTGTGATGTTGTATTACATTCTTCCTCTTGTTTTAGGGTTTATTGGGATGATCATCTTGAAATCTCCGTTTTTTATGATTTTTGGTACGCTCATCGGTATAGCCATTCCGAATTTTATTCTTAAAATGCGTTTTAAGCGCAGGGTCCAGAAGTTTAATGACCAGCTTTTGGATGCTATTAACATGCTCACTAGTTGCTTGAAGGGCGGGTTAAGCCTGTTGCAGGGTTTCGAGGTATTGGTAGAGGAGATGCCTGCGCCAATCAGCCAGGAGTTAGGTCTGGTAATTAGAGAGAATAAGATGGGGATTTCTTTGGAGGATAGCCTTACCCGCTTAAATAAGAGGATGAATCTAGAAGAGCTGGGTTTAGTGGTTAATGCTCTTTTGGTTGCCCGCGAGACCGGCGGGGAATTAACAAAGGTCTTTAGCCGTTTAAGCGTGACCATAAGAGATAACCATAAACTAAAGGAGAATATAAAGACATTGACACTACAAGGAAGAATGCAGGGTGTAATTATGTCATTCTTGCCGATTGTGTTTGTTGCCTGGGTGCTTTCAGTGAATAAACACCATTTTGATATTATGATGAACAATGATTTAGGCAGGATGCTTTTGGTGGGGGCAGTGGTGCTGCAGATTTGCGGTATGGTATTAATAAAGATGTTTAGCGTAATTAAAATATAAGTATGGAAATATTAATTTATCTTTTGGTCATCGTAGCTATTATTTTGCTGGCCTGGGCAATGGCCTCCTCCTGGCGAGTTTCAGCAGCGGTGCGCTTGAAACAGGACGCCTTTATCGATAAAGTCAAGAAACCGCCATTTGATTTATCAAAGATCCTGCCCACACGGGATCTCCTTGAGAGGACCGGGTTACTGGTTAAAATCAAGAGTAAGATCGACGCTGCGCATGTAAATATATCCCCTGTGGCATTTTTCAATTTAAAGATAATTATTATGTTTGCCTTGGTATTCTTAATCGTTATTGCTACTGGTAAAATCGACCCTTTTCTTATTGTAATTCCGTTAGCAATTGGGTATATTGCTCCGGAAATCTATTTAAAGCAGAGGCTCGCTAAACGTAAAAACATGATTTCACGCCGCCTTCCGGAGACGGTTGACCTGCTTGGGCTTTGTATTGAGGCAGGCTTGGATTTTGTAAGCGCGGTGAGGTGGGTAATAGATAAAACTCCGGGTACTGCAATGACTGAAGAGTTGGCTTTTGTAGTGGAGGAGATAAAATGGGGAAAACCGCGTATCCAGGCCTTAAAGGATATGTCGCGCAGGCTGGATATCCCTGAAATGACCTCATTTGTGCAGACAATTATTCAGGCAGACCGTATGGGTACTCCGGTAGCTGAAGCTTTTACAATTATCTCCGAAGATGCCCGTGCCCAGAGGTTTCACCGTGGGCAAAGAATTGCTTTACAGGCGCCCATCAAAATACTCATTCCGCTTATCTTCTTTATCATGCCCGTAATCGGTATCGTAATCGGAGGCCCAATCTTGCTGCAGTTTATGCAAGGTGGCCTCACCGGCCTTAAATAATTGGGGTCGGATCTATTTAATTATTGAAGTTTGGAATTTGTATGGCGTATGGTTGGTCGATCGGATTATCAGCCCACCTGTTTTTATTAGCCTTAAAAGAACTATCAGGTATTCTTAAGAAACCAAAGATCTTAAGAAAATGGCTATTTATAGTCTGCTGCAGAGTGTTTGATTTAGGCGCAAATCAATGCCTACAAATATTGGGTCTATGCTTTGGTCTACCCGGATGCTTTATAGCAATGCTCCCCGGGTAACTTTTCTCAATGTATTCTTTAAGCTTTGCATCTGCAAATACACCCCCTTTCTGTGTAATTTTACGCAACTGGTCTAGTTCGTTTTCTTCAACTGATTCTTTGATAAAGCGGGCATACATTAACCTGCATTCAGCCATTGTAGTGCCAAGGCTACTAAACCATGGGTCAAGGTCAAGTAAAGGATTGTTTAATCCAAGAGCCCTAAAATGGTAACTTGTCCATTTACAAGATTCAGGAATCTTTACTAAGCCTGCCCTTGCCGGATTTGTTTCTACGTAGCGCAGGCATCTGATAAAATAAGATTCCTCTCCTATAATAAACGAACGAAAACGGTTTTCCCACAATGTGCCTGTGCGGTCGTATTTTTTGTTAAAATAACGCACGTATTTACCACCCACTAATTTCATAAATAAGCTAACGTTACCAATAGACTGGGGGTTGATAATCAGGTGAAAATGATTAGGCATTAAGCAGTAGGAATAGATTTTACAAGGGTATTTTAACCGGGCTTCCAACAAGGTTTCAATGAAGAAAAGACAATCGTTATTTTCGTGGAATATTCTAGTCTTGTTGTTGCCGCGCTGGATGATGTGGCATGGGATATTTGGTATAAATAAGCGCAATCTTCTGGCCATATATTGATCTCCTTTGCTAGGCCAATAGACGTATAGCATGAATTAATCTAACTAAACATAGAAATTAAGAACCAAAATAAGCCCATCTCTAATTCATCGCCGGTTGATATTTGTCCAATCTATCTTTACAGTTTAGAATAATGTCCACTCTACTGAGTAAATTGTCCAATCAGTTATAAAACGTAAGTCATATGAATTGTTTTTGAATATTATTTAATGAAGATAGAGGAATCTGCCTTAAACTTGAATTAAGTTCATCTTGATCATCCAGAGTCTACTGGATTCTGTCCAAAAATAGATCCATCTCCAATTTATAAATAGATCCGACCCCAATTTTCACTAAGATTTTCAGTAACTTTTGGGGCTGATTTTTGCCCTATTTTGGGAAAAGAAAGCGTTACCAAAAATAGTATATTTTATACTTGACAGCGACGATCTAAATGGTATACTTTGGTGTAAATTGAAAAGATTGAAAAGGTAAACTTAGAGTAATCTAAGGACACAAAGCCACGGGTCCTTAAGTCAAAAAGAAGTCCTAAGGATAGCCGGGTTGCCAATATCGATGAGAGTTGAAGTTGACAACTCGATTTTATTTCGGCACTTACTAAGGAATTTTAAAAACAGTTTATTAACTTATGAAAAAAGTAAAAGTAATAAAGTTAATAAAAAGTATTGGGGTAAGGGGAAGGATTTATTTTTTATCTAACACTATTAGGTAAAAGATGGATAAAACCCAGAAACAGACAGAAGACCAGTTTGAGCAACCAAAAACCAAGCCAGAGTTTAAATCTAGTTTTAAGGCCTGGATCCGCGTGGTTGCTTTTATTATTGTAGCGGTCTTCTTGCCGGAGCAGGTAGCTCAAGCAGTAGAGTATGATTGGCGCGTACTCTGGCATAAACCAGTAGTTGGTACTATCGCCCCCAGTTATCTTAAGGACATTAATAGCATCGATACTGCCTTAGCCATCCGCAATATACTTCAAGATATAGCCAATAAGCCTATCACAGCAATCAAGGTTTCGTCCAATCTAACCATAAACTTAGATAAGCCATTGAAAATGTCCAATCAGAAGATTGACGAGATATTTGAATGGCTAAAAGGACGTCCTTGCGGTTCCCAGGCTTTGTTTGACTATCTGAATTATACTGGCTCAAAAGCAACTGAGCAGGATATTGCCATATTAGCTTTGACCGTAGATATCTTAAATGGTATGGTTAAACCAGAAGGCAACCCAGAGGTTATAAAGACTTCATTATTTGCCCTTTCCAAAACCTCCGAATTCTTTGGCCAAAAGCTTTATCCCGTAAAATTAGATTTAAATAAACTTGATAGGAAAATAGATCCGACCCCATTTATTGCGCATGTGGATGGCGATCACTATGTTTTGGTCACTCGCATCAGCGAAGACAAGGTTTATTACAGTGATAACCACAAGGAAGAGTTCTTGCCTAAAGAGAAGTTCCTAAAGGAGTTTACTGGCTATGCCTTGACTAGTAAGTTGGCTGCAGCCGTAGAAATAAGCGCCAGCCAAGCCAAGGCTATTTTGGGTAGTGGCAGGAATCCTGGCAGATACTCTAATAACGTAAATTGGTCAAAATGGTCCAAAAATATGAGCACCATGATTGTGAATCTTGCTGTTGGGATGGTCTCCAGCTCTCTTTCTGGCGGAATCAAGAATCTTCCCTCAAATTTAGTAAATAACTTTGGGTCAAATCTTCTTAGCGGTGTTAAAGCTATGACTATAAATTATGCAGTGCAAAGCTATGTGAGTGGTTTGGGTGCTAAAAATAATTGGTCTTCTGGTAGAACTGCTTTGGTTGGTTCTTTCTTAGGTGGTTTTGCAGCTGGCGTGAGTACTTCAATGAGCTCTGCGAATAAGGCTTATACAGGAGAGGCTACGAAAGTGGCGCAAAATCTTAATGTAAATAGTGGCTATTACACCTCAAACCCGCTTCCCGCTTCTCCTTCCAATATTCTACTTGGTGGTTTAATTACCGGTGTTAGCCAGGCAACAGCTACCCGCGTATATTTATCTTTATACAAAGCAGATAACCCGCGAACAAATGCTACCGCAACAATAGGTTCCTTGGCAACAAGCTTATTGATGATGCAGGCAGGTAAAGATCTTGCTCCTAGTGCATTTGGCGTGAGTAAGCCAACATCAGCCAGCGCAGGTTCATCTTATAGCTTTGGGGAGTTTTGGAAGGATATCCGTACCCCGCTTATTGCAGGAGTAGGTGGTGCAGCATTAGGCTATGCCCTTAGTCCAAATAATCGTACTTCCGGCGCTTTGATCGGCGCAGGCGTAGGTGTAAGCGCCGGATACTTTGCGAGCAACCCCACTGTTTTAAAAGAAAACTACCTTCCTATGCTTATCGGAGGCGCTGCAGGAGCAACTGTAGGAGCCCTGACTGCCTCAAGCGACGAAGATCCGGTAACATCAGCATTGCTGGGTTTTGGGATGGGCGCTACTTCAGGATTTTTGGTTAATAAGACTGATTTTTCCGTAATGGGCGGAATCAGCGGCGCTCTTGCCGGTTATATGTATGGTGATGATACGAAAAGCCGCATACGCTCCGCAGCCCTTGGCTTTGCCGGAGGTTCAGCAGTAGGCGCCTTTGTTGGCTTTCTTGATAATTTGGAAAAGAAACCAAAGAAACCTTATAAGGAATTTGCAAATAGAAACTTTAAATTTGAGCAAGGCACCGGCTACGGCGATATTATGAAATATCTTACCGTAAAATCCGGCGCTATTTTCCTAGAAGAGAATGTGCGCAGTTATAAATATGAAAAGATTAAGAAGCAGGGAGAAGAGCTGGGGTACAAAGATACCGAGCTGGATAATTATATTGGCAAAGAGATGCAGGGTTCGGAAATATATTTCTCCGGTTTAGGTATTGGTTATGAAACAATGGGGATGAGCTTTTCCAGCGGCAATGATAAATGGTACAACTTGGTAGGCCAGGGCCTTTTACAAGGAGGTGTTTCTATAGGAGTAGCCAGCCTGAGAAATTACCTCATCAAGAAACATGACTGGGACCCTGTGAGTGCCTCAAACCTAACTATGTTGATAAGCTCAGCAGGAAGGGCGCTCACAGATTCTTTGATTGCCGGAGATTCATTCTATGAAGGCGGTGAATTAAAGGGTGCCGGACATAAGGGATTAGGTTTTGCGGGTTATGTTAAACAGGCTACGAATAAGGCGCTGAATTTTGGCTGGGATGTTACTGATCCCGATAATAAAATGTCCAATATAATTGCTTACAACAATTATGTTTCGAAAGTAGTGAATTTTGGTCAAAAAGCTGTAAATTCGGCAGATGGTGGTTTTGCGGTTGCATATGGCCAAGTCCTGACAGATTCTTACCATTACTCTGCTGTTGAGAACGGCAGCCAGGCATTAACCATGGTTGGTCAGCACATATATGATCGTATTGCAACTAAAACAAAGGCATTACTGGTTACGAACACAAGCGGCATTGAGCGCTCAGGAGAATGGCAAGGCAAATGGAACCGTTTTACCGGTACACACTTTACTAATCCCACACTTAACGTTTATTTAGCAGGATTAAACGAAACAGATGCGAACAATGCCTTAAATAGGGTAAAAGATACCAAGGAAGATTTAACAGGTAAGTATACATTACAAGGTGGGAATCTAAAGATTAAAAAGGTGGATATTCCCAAGGAAGAAATAAATAGGGGGATTCAAATTACTAAAGAGGGAGCATTTATGGTATTGCTGCCAAGGGTGCTTTCTGTTGTTACTTCGCCGTTTTTAGGAGACGCAAGCTCTCCATCAAATGAGCCAAGCCAAACTATTTCTGGAAACGGTGTGAATTTAAACATAAGCAACATAGGCACAACCAAATTCGATTTAGCATATGGGACCATCGGCATATTAATTAACGATAAGCATTTGGATATTGATACGCCGAACTTTTCACCTGGCGCCAAATGGAATGTTAATGCTTCCTGGGAGGAAACTAGGCCGGAGTATAAAATAGCTAATGGGAATAACACATATGAGGAAACTAGGCCGGAGAATAAAATAGCTAATGGGAATAACACATATGAGGAAACTAGGCCGGAGTATAAAATAGCTAATGGGAATAACACATATAGCGTAATAACAGGTGCATATAGGCCGGGCGGGATTCAGATTTCTAACCAACTTAGTATTGGTGGCCAGGGCAATCTTACGATTCGCGGTGGCGCCGGCGATGCCTTTGGTTTTGCTACTGCAGATTCACTTTCAAATAATTTAGGGTTGCTCATAAAAGATCCCATTAAAGGCGAGCTGACTGAGTTCGAAGGAAAGCATGTATATGACGTTGAAGCTCAGCGTTTATATAATGTGCTCGTTAAAGATAATCAAGTTGATCAGCTAAAGATTAAACAAGATGGGGATAGAATCCGCGCTAAAAAGCCGGAGACTTGGACTGAGCAGGAAAAAATAGAGCGCAAGGCAGATTTAGACCTTTTAACTGCTTCTAATAAACTTATAAATGATGCGCATAGAGGTTCATTCTTTACGGGCAAGGTTATCTCTGATAATGGCCAGGTTAATGGTAGGGCTGAATTTAATGTAGTGGGCGGGCAATTAAAGGACGGCCAGGAAAAAATGTGGCTAAAGGGAGATAACTTTACGCTTAACCGCCAAACCATTGAAAAACCTGAGGCTGGGAATGCTCCAAAGAATGAGAGTATAGCTAAGATTAAAGGGCACAATGAAGGGTTAAAAACAGTAGATTTCCAGGAAGCAATATTTACTTCTTTTGTTCCTTTACAAGGCGATGAAACCGGCAAGTTAGTTGCTCCCACAAAAGGAGCGTATTTCTTCAATGATCTTTCAGTAGGCAGCGGCGCAACATGGATAGGCAATCTTCCGACAGCAACCAGTTCGCAAATCTATGATACGCATATAAAGCTGGATAAAACAAGCTTGAGTCCTTTTAGCTTCCTGTCTGGGGCCCAAGAGAACAATAATTATTTTAACTTAGATACGCATATAAAGCTGGATAAAACAAGCTTGAGTCCTTTTAGCTTCCTGTCTGGGGCCCAAGAGAACAATAATTATTTTAACTTATTTTTAAACCAGGCAAATAATACAAGCAAGTTTGGCTTTAATTTATTACTGCCTAATTTTAATTTTGGAAGCTATACCCTTTATACTGCCAAAGATAAGATCGGAGACATTTTTGCTTATGAAACTAAGATTGCCGCAGAGGCTGGTAAGCCTGATCAGTCTTATGTCAACACTAATTACTATGCTGCTACTAAGCCGGGAGAGATAACCCGGGATTCTGCGATAACCTTTAGCGAGTATAAATTTGCTCAACCCAGGGATATAGTGGATAATGGCGGACTTAATGGATGGCGTGCTCCACAAAAAGTGGCGGTATCTTTAGGCGGAAAAGCCGTAAATATAAACTTTACCGGAGATTTGGCAAAAGCATGGAGCATTAATAATCCTGTCAGCGGCGAGAGCGCATACTTGTTAGGCCAGAGGTTAGATAAAAATGAATTGGCCGATGATAATCACCGCACTGCCATGCTTTATGGTTCTGACAGTATTACTGTAAAAACTCCTTTACTTGATTCTCAAAAGAATGCTAATTTGTACAGCGGGCTTTTATCCCCCAATGATAAGATTGCCCAAACACCATTTAATCTGGTAGAGCCGCTTACCTCAAAAGTTACGCATGCTACTTATGGCAACAATCCCGATTTTACCGTTAATAAGCTATTAGTCCAGGAAGGCTTTGATGAGAAAACAGGCGAATTCTCCGCAAACGCATTACTACAGGCAGGTGGGTTAACTTATGACGGGGTAAGGGTACATGAAAAACTGGCTTCTGAGCTTAATTCAACCGGTTTTAACTTTAAGGATGGCTGGGCCTTGCCGATTCTGCGCCAGAAGACAGATAAAGGCATAGAGACTGTTTACCTTGGTGCCGGGGCTAATTCTGCAGCACCACAGATAACCTTCTCGGTATTAGGAGACCAGCTGATTTTAAATCAAGGCGCAGGCAGGCTTGTGCAGATAAACGCAGGCGAGGGGAAGTATTTTGAATCAAGCACCCCTAAAAATATGGATAATTCTTCTGTCGCAACAAGAACTAATAATTTATGGTTTGCCGAAGAGGTAAAAGATGATGTTGGGACATGGCAGGCTCTTAAGAACAGAACCAATTTCCAGAGTGAATTAAATTTTGTTGTTGAGCAGAAGAAAACAATTAATGGTAAAGATACTGGTAAGTGGGAGGAGAAGGCTGTTGTGGCGCAAGATAGCCGGCTTTCCCTTCTTGATGCTGCCGGTAAGCCTTCTCAAAGTGAGATTCCCCATTATTTGGTTAAAGACCTGTCTTTTATTGAGTCTGGGACGGAAAAAGACGGAGCTCCCTCAAAGGAGAGTTTTGCCTTAGGATATAAACTCGATAATCGCAGCAAAAATGATTTCAAGAACGAAGCAGGGGTGCTTACGGCCTCCGAAGGTTCTTTAATGCCGCTGATGATGAACTTTGATGAGGCGGGTAAGTTTAATGCCAATGTTGTTTCTATGGCAAAGAATTTAAGTTATAAGTATCAAGGCAAAGATATGTTTGTGGTGCTTGATGGTGAAAAGAAAAGATTAAAACCGCAATCCAAAGAAGGCTATACCGTAACCATTAAGAATGGAAAAAGGCGTATCCCCAATGGCCAGATTTTTAAAGCAGGCGAAAAGGAGTATATCTCAATAAATAACAGTTTTATGTCTAATGACGATTTTAAGGCATATAAAGAGTATTCTGGCAAAGAGGAGATAAGAAAATACCTGAATAAAGATTATGATTTTGATACTGATGCAGGTAATGGTTTAACGCAGTTAAGAGAGGCAATAGGTAAGTATAGTGAAGAGGTCAAACAGAAGAATAGGGAGATTGTTGAACAGTTACGTGCCAAGAGCCCTGCCTTGCTCATAGGGTATGATTTTGAAAGCGACGCCAAAGATAATAAATACGCGAAATTGCAGGAAATCATTAAGAAATATAATACTACTGCGCTGCCTGCAGTGCAGGATTTAGCTAAAGACCGCTTAAAGCGCTATATCAGCGTATTGGAAAAAGAGAAGAGTAGGTTAGAGAATGATAAGAGAGAGTTGGTAAATGCAAAATGGGCTTTGGCGCTTTTAGAATCTTCCCCTGATGCGCAAAGGATTGAAAAGTTAAGGCAAGAGGTAAGCCAGTCTGAATCTTCCTTTAAATCCCAGGAAACAAAATGGCATAATGAATTGGCGCGTCGTGGTGACCTGCCCACCCAAGGTTTTTGGGCTGATTTATGGGGAGCAATTGCTGGTGGTAGAAGAGATGATATTAAAGATGATAGGGACCGCATAGCAATTGACTTAAAATATAAGCGCGCTGCTTTAATTGCTTTAACCTCTAACAGTCAGGATTTGGATAAATTAAACAATCAACTGCAGCAGGAGAAAGTAGGGATAGACAGGGAGAGGAACAGACATATAACTGAAATGTCTGTTACAGAAGTTAATATCTCTGCATTAGCGTTGATTACCACGCCTAAAGCGACTGTAAAAACCTTCCCTATAAAGGATGTAGGTTATGTAAGTAGAGGATATGATGATCAGGGTAAATACTATGAGGTGCTTACTGAGTATGAGGTGCTTACTGAGGGTACTGGCAGTAAAGCAACCAAATCTTCCGTAAGAGTAGTTGACCTTGAAAGAGGAGGGCATCTTACTATTATAGAAGGAGCTAAGGGTGGTGTGAGGGTTTACAATGACCAGGGAAGAATAATTGAAGATCCTGTTATTGCTAGAGATGTTTCGGTTAAAGAAAATGGTAATGAGATCGGCCGTTTGCAAACAAAAATATTGGCTGACGGTAAAACCGAATTTTTGTTACTTGGGGGGAATTCCATCGGTGGTCAGAAGGCAAAAGGCGAAGTTATGCAAGAGAACTCTGACAGGATGTCTTTTAAATTGGCTAATGGTAAAGAGCTGTTTGTCGCTTTTGCTACTACTGATGATAATAAACCTTTTGCTAAAGTGCTCTCTGATATTGATGAATATAATGCCAATCATCTTGCGGTAGCTAAGGAGATACGGGATCGCGCAGATTTTCGTTCCCAATACAGGGATATGTATTCCGGAGTGCGTATTTTCCATAGCAGCAGCGCAAGTGATTTAGGCAGGGATTTAAAGATAGCTGTAATGAATACCCAAAACGGCCAAATTTCCAAGATGAGCATTGAGAAATTGTTTGGTAATGATGTTGGAGAGGCGCAGGAGACAAAATATAAGAACCGGTTCAATGAGTTGGCTGTTCAATCCGGGCTTAATGTTATGAAAGCTAGCGATCCTAAATATAAAGTAATTTACGAGAGAATACAAGGCGTTGTTATCGGAGAGTTGTATCGCGAGCCTGATGTGCGTAACTCTTTAGCCAAGGCGAACTTAGCTCCGCTTGCCTTTGTTGATAATGCAATGACCTGGAGCTCCGGGCTTAAGGTAGGCGGTGGCGTAGTTTTAGTTGTGGGCGGTATGTTTTTAGCTTCTACAGTTTTTTTATCACCCGGGGGCTTCACAATTGTTTCTGCGGGACTAGTAGCCTTAGGAGTTATTGGAAGCACCGCAGGTAGTGCATTAATATACAACGGGATTACAGGGTTAAGGCCTACTGCAGAGCAGGTCCTCACAGATGCTGCAATTGATGTAGTTACCATTGGATTCGCAAAATATGGAACTGGTTTATTACGTACAGCTAACGCCATTAAAGCCGCAGGGGGAGCAATGACAGCAGCAGGATATTTAGGTCAGGGTTTAAGGGGGGCTTATGGCTTCCAGGCCTTGTTGAATACATCAAGCCTGTTGATAAATGGCAGTTATGCGGATCCTGAGGTGAGGATTTTTGCTGCAGGCGCATCCGCTATACCTGGCGGAGTTGGCGCGATTTCAACTATGGTTAATACCGGTAGAAATGCGGCTCTGATCGCCAATGTAGCTGCCGGTGTTACCTATGCAGGTTTAAACGTAGGGCTTGGAGAGTATACCAGCTTAAAATATAGAAATACTCATTTATCTGCCGGAGAGGCAGCAATAATAGCCGGTACTTCTTTAATTCCTACTGTCATAAGAGGCGGTGCGCAGTTTATCCCGCAGGCTGCAGCCTTTAGTAGTTCAATGAGCAGGAGCTCTGCGTTAATCTGGGCAACCCGGAGTTTTATAACCAGAACCTTGCAGTCTCAGGCTACTCAGTTCTGGGCTACTTATAATATAGGTATAGGGCAGGCTGGGAGCATTATTGCAAATAAAGGGGTAATGACTACGGGTGATTTAGCCTGGAATTTGGGCACGAGTTATTCTCTTATGGCCGGAGCTGAATTATTAAATAGTATGGGCACAATTGCTCCGTCTTTATTTAAAGGCTTTGGTAATAGAGTTTCTGATTTTGCTTCTAATCATCAGAAGGCAATTTCTTTAACCGGCAGAGCTTTAGCCGGCGGCACCGCAGGTTATACTGCGCATGCTCTTTATACCCAAGATATGTCATTAGACAAAGGCGCAATAGCCTCATTTGGCGCAGGCGCTTTATTAGGCCTGGCATCAGGCAAGCTCCTTAGTCTTGGCGCTGCCGGAGCTACCGGAATAGCTTCATTATCCCGTTTGGCCGGTAGTTCTATAAAGTCCTTTACAAATACTTCTATCGTACCCCGGCTTGTTAGTGCCTCAGGAGCTATTAGGGATGCGACAGTTGGAGCAACCAAATTCTTCTCTAATGCCGGAGAAAGAATAAAGACTTTAAGCGTAAGAATAACTGACGGGCTCGGCCGGAATATCAAGACAGGATTCTCTAGCTTTAAGAACGGGCTAGCCAATGAGATTAAAAACTACAGGGAGCTAGCGAGCGTTAGCGTAAGAATAACTGACGGGCTCGGCCGGAATATCAAGACAGGATTCTCTAGCTTTAAGAACGGGCTAGCCAATGAGATTAAAAACTACAGGGAGCTAGCGAGCGTTAATGTAAAAGCATTTGCTAGGGTTACCGGGCTGGACCGTCCTTTAACCTTTCTTGCCGGCTCAACTTCTGTAGCTTATACTGAAAGCAAGAATCCTCTTGTCGGCAGGATTGACGGCAATAATAATGGCAGCAACCCTTCCTTAGGCGTGGTAAGTTCATTTACCGGCTTCCTGCTTAATCCCGGAAGAAATATGTTGGCAGCCGCGGGAAATTATGCAGCAAGCTATTTCGGTATTAAGAACCGCTTTGCTGCTGAATACGATCAAAATACCGGTAAGCAAACAAAGGAAAGCGTAGTTGATTCCATAAAATTATTAGAGCGCTATACCTTAAATAATTATTTGCGTAATCATGTTGGAGGCCTGCCTTCCGGGTTAATGTCAGCTTTATTCTATTATGCAGATACATTTACTCAGGCTGCCAGCGGCAGTTACTATTTCCGCGCTCTAACCAACCCTAAAGAAACAGCATTAGGCATAACTGAATCCGTGAGAAATACCGCTAATGAGGTAGCAAAGCTCGGCGATATACCGGAGGATAAGTGGGCAGAAGTAGGGATGTTGTTAGGCTGCATTTTCGGCGAAACCAGAGGGTTTAATTCTTTAGGCAATAAATTCGGCGCAGCTGCTGCTAATGCTACTAAAGCAGAAAACGCATTCGCAGCAAGTGCCTTAGAGTTCCTTGCAACTGGGCATCAGAGCGCAGGCAGCCTGGTTAAATGGAATGCCGGGCTTTCTTTTGCTCCCATGCAAGGGGATAATGGCAACTTATCCACTTATATGGAGCGGGTTTTCCAGACTGCTTACAATATTGATAATTTTGCCCAGGGTGCAGTAGGTATGGCTTTTGCCTGGAATGCTTTTGGTGCTGCGGTAGGCCGCATTATGAATAGCAGCGCAGCTGTTAAAGCCGGTGATTTGGTAGATAAGATTGCTAAATCCGGGCCAGTAATTAAATATGGGGTTCCTGTAGGCATGGTCGCAGGAGGCAGTAATCTATATTATTATAATTCACGCAGTGAAAAAGGCGATACCTACCCCAATATACTGGCTAATGCCGGCCTGATTATGTCAGGAATCGGTTTGATGCTATTATCCCGTAATATTCAGAGCTCAAGGGTTTATAGAAGCATTACCAAGGAAAGCGGGATGCTGATGAAGAAGCCTGCAGGGAATGAAGCTGCTCCTGAAGGAAGCATGAAGAATCCCCAGCCTCCTAAATCATTTACAGAGACCTTCTTTGGGAAGAATGAACGTAACCTTACCGGCTTAGAAGGTTTAAAGCATGAGCTTAAATATAATATGTTATGGGGTAGCGCAGGCGCAGCTGCCGGCGGCCTTGCTGCCCTGGGTATGGATGTACTAGCGAACAAGGAGCTTAATGCGTCGGATTATAGAGACTATATATTGGCTGGCGGCCTGCTTTTTGCTTTTGGTTTAAGGAATATTCCGAGCATAGGAAGAACATTTACCAGCTTTACGCTTAAAGGCGCAGAAATTGTTGGCGCAGGAGCGCTTACTTATGGGGCTAGTAAATTAACAGTTGATCCGGTAATGGGGATGATTGAGAAGGCGCTTAATCATCGCGAAGATGACACATCATTTGCAAATCTCTCTACGCCATATTTATTCAGGCCCGGAAGTAACGGCAATAAAGATTTGGTTTATGCGCTTTTCTTGGGAGCTGCCGGTTTATCTTTATTTAACATTGGCTCAACTGCAGCCAAATCTTACAAAAACAGGGCAACTGAATTTGAGCCAATGCAAGGTATTGTTGGCGGCACTAAAGAAGCGTTAAAAAAGGCTATCCGCAGAGGCTATACAAGAAGGGAGTTTCTAACAGCAATAGAGAATAAGAGCTATCTTGCTCCGGCATTAACTACTGCCGGAGGTTTAGGCATATTGTATTGGGGTAATACTGATTCTGTAAAAGATACTACCTTTGGCAAGATTTTACGTTATAGCGGCGCTATTTTGGCAGCGGTTGGAGCATTTAATACCTTAGGTGCCTTAGGCGGTAATTTATCATTGGCTGAAATTGATAAGTTTGGACGCAAATATAAGTTTATTACATCCGGCATCTTAGTTGGTAGTGGTTTAGGGTTGATAGCTGTGGGGCAATCTGAAGGCACACTGGGTTTAAAAGGGGTTAAATTAAGCAAGTTATTCAATATTATTGATTTAGGTACTGTAGCAACCATGGCAGGTATTGGACTTTTAGGTTTAGGGGCAGTCAGTGCTTTTACGGGTTTAAGAGGGCTCAGCCTTAAGAGGGCTGCACTTGAATCCAGAAGATCCAGGGATTTTGATAAAGCAAGATCTTTGTATCAGGCATATTACCAGACTGGTAAATTAAGCGGATTAAGCCTTGCTGCTGCTAAGTGGGTAGCCTGGGATTTTGGTTTACGCGGTGTCTATAACCTGTTTACAGTTATTGTGCCATTAATGGGCGTGACAGAGGCCACCTCTTTATTTACCCGTATCTATATAAGCCCTTATTCCGGAAGCTTATTAGTGCGGAAGTTATTGAATTTTACCCTGGGTGCATTCTGGAATCCGGGAGTGAGTGAAGTAAAATATCGCGACATCCTTTTTGATAAAGATAACAATAGTCTGTGGGATAAAGCTGACCTTTGGGAGAAAGTAAAGATTGCAGGGGCTTTGGCAGACAGGGCATATGTTGCCGGGATAAACGGAACTGATGAAAAAGGCAATATTAATGGCAGTGCCTCTTCTATGGAGGATGCGTTTGGTAAATTCAATACCCTTGGCAAGTTCTGGAATGCTATTGATAAGACTAATGTAGCCTTCTCTGCTGTCTTAGCAATATTGCAGCCTTTGGCTGACACCATTCTTTCTAATATAAAATCCGGAAATTTCGGCCATAAATTTAAAGCGATAGGCAAGGGGATGGAGGAGACCTTTGGAAGCGCGGCTATTTTAGGGGTATCTCCTCGCGCCGAAGCATCATTTAGTATGGGCAATATTACTAATAATATGCTTACCACTATTAACACTGCCGTTGTAGAAGAAACAGTGATCGAACAAGCTATCAAGGTGGTGCTTAATATAATGCCGCTTAGCGTATTTGGTCGTTATGGCCCGCAGATTAAAGAAGTCCTGGAGGAGATAATTTCCCCTTTTGGCAAAGCAAATATTAAGTCCGTATTTATGGCTGGCGAGGCAAAGAGTTTTGTAAGCGCTGGCCAGGAGAGGTTAAGAAGCAGCATTGATAAGCTTACGCAGGGGATTGCTACCAGGCAGGCATCAGGCAGGGATACAACCCGGCTTGAGCAGTGTTTGGCAGCGCGCCAATCCATGCTGCTTGATTATAACCGCGCAGCCACCAAGCTCGGCCGTCTGCAAAGTAATACTGCTGAAGATGTGGTAGATGCAATGCTCCCGGTTTTGAATCATACAATACAGAATCTTGGGGAAAGAGGCCGTCAGACTTTAGCTCAGGCATTTGGTTTTGATGTTAGTGATGTAAGGGTCAAGACGGTTGGCGCAAATACTATTTCTAATGGTAAGACCGGAGTAGGGACACCGGCGCAGGTTCAGTCTGGTAAAGATGGTCAACCATATATAGCCGTTGATGCTGCTCAAAACTTGCGGTTTATCGTAGGAGATAATGGACGGCATTCTATTAAGCCTAATGTTAATGGGCAATATAATATCGGAGCCGGAGCGCATGAATTTGTGCATATATTTATTCAGCGCAATGGCATTACTTACAGCGCTCCACGCATGGTGACTGTGGAAGCGCACCAGGCTTTATTACAGCAAATTGCAGATCATTTAGGGTATCGTACATTTGAGGAGATGCCCGTAGATATTAAGGAATGGGGTATAAATGAAATGCTTACGCAGTTTTACAGCCTGCGTTTCTTTGGCAACTATACTATTGGCAATAACAGGGGTTTTGCCAGGGAAGACAGTAGCGCGCCTTGGATACAAAACTTAGTTGAAAGGACCTTGAACAGAAGATTTGATAACTTCCATGATGCGATTGATACGGTAAATGCCATGGAGGATGCCGAGCTTTTGTCTTATATTATTGATTTTGTACAATGGACAAATGGGAATACGGTAGAGCAGAATTATGGGGCTAAGCTTTCTGCTATAGAGCATTCCTTGGGCAGGGTCGGAGTTGTTCTCAAACCAGCAGGGCCAGCAGATTTCCGTAAAGAAGGTGTGTATAGCCAGGGGGTTTTAGCTAATACCAGCGAATCAAGACCGGGAACAGAGATTCAGCTTAGCCCTGCTTTCTTGCTTGGCCAGAGCGAGCAGCAATCCTGGGCTTTATCACATTATGGCCACCATGCCCTATTTGAGAGACAGCAAAATTCACAGGCAGGTTTTGGTGTAGGAGAATTAGCGCAGTTCCGCACATTGGTGCAGGGAACTAAGAATAGGAAGCTCCTTTCCTTGTTTGACGGTTTTGTATCACGTTTAAGAGAATCATATGATAATCCTATTCGCGACCTCATAAGAACAACAGAAGCCAAAAAAGGCCAGGTTACGGTTCAGGACCTGCAAAATATCAGTGACCGTATTGTAAACAGCCTGCATTTTGATACTGCTGAAAATCAGGCTGTGATTAATAAAATAGATGAATTGATAGCCAGGCACAGCACATCATCTTCGCCAATTTCTCTCAAGGAGTTAAGTGAATTAGCAAAGATGCCGCTGCGCAAGTCAGACTATGGCGTGGCAGTAGAGCTTTTCGGACACATGTCTGAATTCTTGCATGTTGCGACAATTGCTTATCAGGTCAGGGATAAGAAAATCAAGGAGCTTGCTTTACAGATCAGTAATCATCAGGAGCTTGTAGATTTCCTCGTAAGACAAAATAATGCAATTGGCATGCCTCAATTAGGTCCTGGTTCAGGTGCAGCTCCTGGCGCAGGTGGAGTTGGCCCTACCGGCGGCGCAGGAGGCGGTTCAGGCCCAGGTTTTGGTGGAGGCGCAGGCAGAGGACCAGGCGGAAATACAAGAGCTGTTCCACTGCCTATAGTAAAACAAAAACCTATAGTTAATCCTAACCCGACACCAGCAAACAACTCCGCTTCATTATCAGCACCTAAGCCAGTAGTTACTACGCCTGCTGCTACAGCGAAATCAACCCGAACCATAAAGAATAAATTTACTAATTGGTTAAAGGAAAGGGCTGAGCGCAAAGTCAGAGAAGCAGCTGAGAAAAAAGCCAAGAAGGAAACTGCTCTTGCAGCAGCTAAAACAACACCAGCTCCAACGCTAAAACCAAGAGTCACAGCCATAAAAGATAGGATAAGCGAGATAAAAAATAGATTTACTGAGTGGGTAAGAGATGCTTTCTCCAGGATCAGGCAGTCATTAAAGGAAAGGGCTGAGCGCAATAAGATTACTCCTCTTAAGGTTGAAGCTGAGAATCAAGATCCTATCTTAGGAGCTACTTCTGGGTATGTGCCTTTCCAATTCTGGAGATATTCTCCCAATTTAGGTGCAGGTTGGGCTGCTCACGAGCAAGGATGGAAATTCCATGTTATTCTTACTGTAGAAAATGCAGCAAGAGTGTTGGGTATTGTTTTGTCCAAGCTTAATGAATTAGGCATAGGACACAAAGTAGTGAATGGGGTAGGTAGATTATCAGAGTTGAAGGGAACTCAGGCTGGTAAGGGCGTCGCTATTTACCTTACCTTTAATGATGCTCAGCGCATCGTTGAGAATAATGGCTTAGAATCAAGAGTCAGACAAATTGCTAAGAGATCTATGCGTATTGCCCAAAGGGAAGGCAAAGATCTTTCAATTGAAGAGGCAACTAGGAGCGCAACTGAAGATGTCGCCGGAGCTTATCTGGGCAAGCTTTTGGATTCATTATTGTTTGAAGCTGGGCTTAAGTCGCCCGATGGCATCAAATTTGATGCTGAAGGTAATGGCGGAGATAAAAGAATAGCTGGATTAAAATCAAAAAGCGGGCTTGTGGGGTATCGTTATGGCAGCTTTACTGATAATGAAGTTGTCCTTCATGGTGGAGATAAGGTTTCTGATAGACGGGATATGCATAAACCAAGAGATTTTGATCGCACGCTAACCGGGCTTACTTCTACATTGATTTCATCTGATCCTGCAGCAGTTGAGACTTCTGCAACTCCAGCAGTTGAATCAACCCAGCCTTCCATTGCTGAATTAAGGGCAGCAATAATTGCGCTTTTTATTGAGGTTTGGGCTGATATTGGTGCTTTCGATCAAAATAACATAAGTCATAACGACCAAGAAGCAATTAATAGTTATGTCCAGGCAATTGCTCATGGCGAGATGACGCTGGAGATGGTAAAAGAAAAACTTCTTAAGGTCCGAGCTGAAATTGATTCGATTAAAATAGGACCTAGAGATGAAGTATTAACAGAAGATTTAACATCAGGTATGGCTGTTTCTGAACCTGTAGTTAATGATGCCAATGCAATTGTCAGGGAACAGCAAGAGTCTCAAGGCCCACCCGTTGAATCAGAATTAAAGCCTGTTACTGATGAATCAAAAGCTCCTGATTTGTTAGGAGACATTCCTTTACGAGATCAGCCTTCCGCTATTGTACCTGTGGCTTCAGGCTCCAGGTTCCCGAGATCAAAGCAAGTAATAACTAGAATTACATCCGGATTATCCAAATCCAAAACAATAGGGCTATTTTCAATATTGCCTATTTTATTAGTATTAATAAGCCCAATGTTAAGCCCGGCTAAAGCTGCGGCAGGAATTAAGCCCGGCACTATTACTATGATTGAGAGTAGTGCGCCGGCATATAACCGTTTTATTAAAACAAGCGATAGTAGATTTGATATGCTTCCTGTAAGAATCCAAGGCATAAGTTCATACGCTGCAAGAAATGTCGACGGTAGTTATTTAATAGTTGATAAAGCAACTGCTACTATGTATGTATTTAATGATAGAAATGAATTAGAGGCAAAGTTGCCGGTTTTACTTGGCCAGACAAGAGGCGAATTTACCAACACAGCTGATCCCGATAGCGACTATGCTTTAAATGCTACTACGCCGGCAGGCAGATATAGAATAGGTACGACAAGTTGGACTAGTGATGAGGCTTTGGCTCTTTATCAGGACAGAATTTTAGATATATTTGGCGATAATAAAGGTACTGGTTTGGCTTTACATATGGCTTATCCCGGAGACTTTTCGAGGAGGATGGAGGCATTAAACACGCCTACTCCTGATGATAATCGCATGTCTTGGGGCTGTATTAATTTAAGGCCGGAGGATTATGATAGATTTATCAAGCCTAATTTTGGGGTAAGACATGACCAAGTCCTCTTTATCTTACCAGAGGATCCTAGGTTGACAATCAATGCAGAAGATGGGAGAGTTGCGCTTTTGGGTGGTGGGGCATCTAAGGCAGGGCCTATAGCAACAGCCGCTTCTTCAGGTACAGGCGTTTCTTCTCCTGTCACCAGGACAATATCCAAACTTACTCTAGGACTACTAATATTCATGGGGTTATCTACCGTAATGCCTGCAACTACGCAAGCCCAGCCCAATAATATAGGTAAGGGTGTTACTATCAGCGCAAATGAACAGGCAATGGCGAGCAGGCAGATATACGGTATTCCTGTTGAAGGCACAAGAGATATTGGCAAGGTTGAAGCTGCGCTAAAGGCAATCAAGAGTTACAATCCTATTTTAATTGATATTCTCAAGGCCAAAGGCCTGCGCATCCATATTAAGAGTAATGATGAAATGAGGCGCGCTGGCGTAGATTCAACAGCGTATGAGAGCTATCTCGTAGAATACGGGCTTCTTGGCTCTGGTCTGCATCGCGCTGTGCATGAAATAGCGCATATTATAGAGATTATATTAAATTACGAAATAACCATGAATACTATTCAGGGTATTGATGGATATGACAGATTAAGCACTATTGAGAGAATGCGCCAGATCAGCAGTCGTAAGATCACCGGAATTATTGATCAGATATCCAAGAAACATAATGAAGCAAGAGTTGACAGAGATGATAATGCCCAAGAGCAGTTTGCGGATATGCTTACGGGGTTAATATTAGGCGGATCAAGCGCCAATAGAACAGATTCAGCTACAAAAGAAAAGATAGATAGGATAAATGAGTTTGTCAATATGCTGATAGAGGGGTATACCTCAGGAGTATTCCTATTTACGGATGGCAAGGTTTATCCGTTTAAGAATGGACAACAGCCGCAAAATAACCCGTTAGAGAGCCCCGCAGAGAGACAATCTCCTATGCTTCCTGCTCAATCTAGCCAAAATATGCCGGTTAACGCAGGTGGAGTGGGCGCTGTGGGCTCGCTAGTCTTTGGTTTTAGCAGCCAGCAGGCAGTTATTGGCAGCAGTCCAGTATTACCTAATATAGATATGAGTGCCTGGTTTACTCCGGATATGAAGTTCAGTCTTATTGGTGGTTTAACCAGCTTTACCAGTGGTTTGGCCCCGCCCGTAGCCCTCGCTAAGAGCCTTCTCTCAAGGCTCGTTAGTGCTCTACAAGCGAGAGGCAAATTAGTTGTAATTGCGTTAAGTAGTGTAGTAAATGTATTGAATGTAACAAGAAGTACAGTCTCATCGATTAAGAGACTGCCAGATGCCCAGAGTGTAACCTTCGGAAACGAAAAAAGAGGGCAGGGTGCAGAAGGTGCATCCAGAAATATAGGTAATACGGCTGTTGAGGCCGTACGTAACAATGATTCCGGGATTATACTTGGCAAGGGTATAGTTAGCATAATTGCCAGAATAATCAGCAGAATCACAGGTTCCCAGAGTGCAACCTTCAGAAATGGAGAAATGGGACAGGATGCAGTAGATGCATCCAGAAATACAGGTTATACGGCTGTTGAGGCCGTATACAGCATTGTTCCGCAGGCTGCTGATGTAGCAGCTGCTTCACCTATCTCTAACGAAATTGATGCAAAAGATGCATCGGTTCCGGCCTTCTTGAGGTCTGTATCTGTTTCTTCAAGCCCAGCAGCAGAGGAACATAGTAAAACTTTGTTTGGCCGCCTTTCTGCCTTACTTGGCAATGGTAAATCCGCAAAGAAGGCCCTAACAGTAGAAGAAATATTCCATCTTTTAACCCGTTTACAGGCACAATTGTTATTCCGTAACCAGAAAGACCGCGGACTTGTTGTCCCTGAGAAGGATAACTATGATATGGGTGGTCAAAAAATAAAGGTTGCTGTTTCTGACCGCTTAAAAGAAGAATTAGGAAATTATTCGGATTCCAGGTTAGGAAAGTGGTTTACTTCAGCCAATTTATCCGATTCAGAATTGATGGATATGGATCCTGATGATATTGAAACATTGTTAGATAGAGGTTTAAGAAGGGTTGCTGAGCTTATTGTTGAGTTGGGTAGGGTTAGCGAATTTAAGATCCAGGAGGGTGGTCTGACCGCAGAGGATGTAGAGCGTATTATTGAAGCTAAATTAGCTCCGGTAATTAAGCAAACCGAGCAGGTAGCTAAGCAGACCGAGCAGGTAGCTAAGCAGACTGAAGATAATTCTATACAGATTCGCGCTACACAAGAAGGCGCAAATATGATGATTAATGCTTTCGAAAGAAAAGAGGAAGGCATTATGAAACAGGCAGATTGCTTTAAGACAATTTTACTTACTGTGGCAGGTAGTAAAGACAGGGTTTTATTTGTTACAATACGCGAGAAATTACAGCAATTAACAGATCAAGGCGTGTTTGATTTAGGTACGATTATTGATAGTGTCAATGCCATTATTAGAGAAAGAAAGCAAAAGCTCATAGCAGAAAACAGGATAGACGAGGCAGAAAATATCCATGAATTTGGTTTCTACGGCATAAATGCGCATAATCTTTCTTCCGAAAGAGCCCGGCAGGTATTGAATAGCGCCATATTCTTTATGCAGGAAGGTAATGTATACCATGCCTTCCGCATTGAGTCTATAAACGGAAATAATTTAATCGTTGCGGTAGAGGATAACTTAGATGGCCGGTTTGCATTAGCTGGAAAATCTTTTTCTATGGATGTTGTAACGAGAGTTAACGCAGGCAAGGAATTATTCATTATTGCTCCTATTAATGATGCGCCTGCGATAGCGGATTTAGGCGGCAGGGCTTTAAGTGCAGAGGAAATCCAGGTTCAGCGTGAAATAATGCAGACAATCCTTGGGGCAGGTGCAGCAGCCCGCGCAGAGAAAGCCAAAGCCAAGAATCAGGCTGTACATCAGGCAGTGCGCGCAGCAGAAAAAGCAGCAGAAGAGCTGGCCAAGGCAACGGATAATTACCAGAAGGGCCAGATTGCCAAGGCCAAGGCTCATGAGTTGGTAGCAACCCTTAAAGCACGCCTTAACGAATTAACCGCTCAGAGAGATGAGGCTGCCAAGGTTGTTGCTTCCTTAAAGATAACCTCCTCACCGGTATCCGGAAAGCAGGATAATAAAACAGTTCCGTTAGCAGCCCTTCCTGTTAATGCCAGTATTCCTGCAGATTTTGCGGGTACTCTTAAGGCCACTAATAATAGATTTGCCCAGAAGGCTTTAGTAGCGGAATTAAGGAATTTAGAGGTTTCTTCACCTGTTGAGATTGAAAGAGAAGCACGCGTAGAGCTATTAAAGAGAAAAGGTATTGGTATCTCCATTAACTCTGTCGCTCCTCCAGTTGAGGTCACTGTTGTGCGTAACAGCAGCAGAACCACAACCAAAGGAGGAATAAATGATTATCGTAAAGAAAATACAGGAGATGAAGGAAGCAATCGCAGAGCTGGAAAACCAGTACAATATAAGACGCTTACAGGAAATGAGAGAGGCAGCAATACTGGAGTTAATGACCAGAAATTTATCAGCTACCAGACCGAATTAAAAGGCCGTCTTCATACATCTAATACAGGTAAGGGCGACCTGGCTAAACTTGGGGTGCATCTAGTACGCGCTCCGCCTGCCTTGGCGCTCCTGCTCTTAGTCCTTACAAGCTACATACACTTAGCAGTAACAAAACTCTCCGTAAACAATCAGTCATCTAACCAATTAAATTTAATCAGTCTGCAGGGTTCGTCAATCACTACCGTGGCGGTTGTATTGGCGACAATTGCAGCATTTGTTGTCTATGGGGGCTCCAGGCAGCACGTTGGGGCCCTCATAGCAACAAAAATAGTAGAAGGAGGTGTACCATGTGCCATATCAAGATTGATGAAATCAGGATTGACCACATCGTTGACTTCTCTAAAGACCACACTACCTTTGCAGCCGCGCGTGAAACTAGCGGGCATCTCAGGATCTTCCTTATCAATGACAGTACAGGGACAGTCTATACCCGCAACGGCCGCGCAGATAGCTGGGAGGAGCTTATCGGTAGCAACTGTGAGCTCATCCGTATTAAAATCTGCCAGGCCAGAGACATGGTTCCTATCTACAAAGTCAACGGTAACCACAACAACTAATATTACCAGGGCAGGAAATTTTGCTCCTGCCCTGGTAACCGGTGCAATTTCCTCCAGTCCTGTGGAAGCGGCAAAGATAAGCCGCCGCAAGTTCATTAAGTTTGTGGCCAAGATAGCAGGTTTAGGGGCCGCAGCGGCAGTGGGTTTAAAGACCGCCACACTAGCAGATATGTTTGAGTTCGGGGTAAGCGATATTGAAGTATTTGATGGTAGCGAGAATCAGGATATCCTCAACTTTATCCATGGTATCGAAAGGTTGGTTTTAGATCCAGATCATAACGTTATAAAGGAAATGACTTATGGCGAATATGAATCATTAAAATTGACCCAGACAGAGAAAGTACTCAATGCTTTAAAAAGAGTCTCTAAAGACAAGTCTTATATTTTAGTTGCTGCTAGAAAATATAATCTTGATCCAGAGTTTATAGCAGCAATTGAGTTTGTGGAAGTTTTAGATATGGCTACTATGGAGCTCATTATTGATTTATTTGGCTCAATCCTAAGAAATACTTCTGTTGGCCGTATGCAAACCAGAGTTTCTACCTATAAGTGGCTTTATCCTCAAACTAAATCTCAGTGTGGTTTCCGCGTAGCTTATAGATTGATGGATGATGAGGCCAGTATTGATGCTGGAGCAAAATATATTAGAGTGCTCTTTGATCAGGCTTATGCCAAGGGGTTAAGGGGCGATTCTCGCTTAATGCATAAAATTGCAGCCAGCTATACCGCTACTCATTATACCGAAAGAATTATGAACTTGCCTGAACCGCCTTTTAAGCATTATATGGAACAATCCGCTTCCGAAGGACGGTCTATCTTAGATGGCTTAATGGGTAAAGATGTTATTGAGAATAGAGAAGAGCCAGCGATGTATGCGTACACTGTGATGGAAGCCTATAAACTGATTAAAGCCAAGAAGATATTTGCCAGATCAAGCTCTCCTATGGAAGGCCGGGGTAGCGAAGAATCAATATTTACCAGGCTAATCAAGTCACTTAATTTCTATCCGACTACCTCCAAAGACTTCAGAGAGGTATTAAAGAAGATCAGCAAGATTCTGGATGCGATTCCAGAGCCGGTTATTTTCGTGTTTGATGTCGATGTCCTAATAGCTGTTTTTAATAAGGCTAAAGCTAGTAGTTCACCGATGGAGCTGGATTATTCAGAAACTAAGAATAATCCTTGGGGATTATATCTAGCAGGGGCAGTTGCTTTAGCGGCTGGAACAGCTGTTTATATGCTCAAGCAGATAAACAGTCATTCTTCCGATAAGGCGGTTATTGATTATGCGCAATTAAGAGATTTCCGCCAGGTTCAGGCATTAAGAAGATCAGGATTCCCGGGTTATGCCGGCAATGCTGATTTTGAAGCATCGATTTATAACTGGTTTGAGCCTGCTGTACAAAGACAGTATGGTTATGTTTTATTTGTTGCCAGAAATGCAGGAAGGATTATAGGGCAGATGGGCAGCAGGCCTGTTGCGCCCGGCACTGTTGAGATAGGCGAGGCAGTTATTGCTCCTCATTTCCGCGGAACGGGTTTAGCCAGGGCCTTATTTAGACAGGTAAAAACATATGTAATAGAGCAGTTGCCTGATATAAACACAATAGAGATTCCTGTTTATACTGGAAATGAAACAGAGTTACGTAGATATGCCATAGGCCGTTCCAGCTCTCCTGCTCAAAACAAAGATGAAGATGCGTATACACAGTTAGGTATTAGATTGTCCGGGACCGCGTTAGAGAAAAGAAACAAGGCAATCCCTGATTTCGATGAAGCAGAATACTATGTGCTTGCAAATAATGTTCTTTCTGGTAAAGACCTGCAGTTCTTCTTAAGGGCAGATGGTTTTGCTTGCGCAGTGCGCGATGAGAAAAGATTTATGCGTTTTAGCCAGGATATAGTGGAGATTGCCCAGTTAGTTGGTCAAGTGCCAGGAATTAATGTGGTATATGGAACAGGGTTCCCATTCTACGGCTGGGTTGATGTGCGCGCCAGAATGTACCAGAGCTTATTAGATTTAAGCGAACGCCGCATAACCCGCTCTAAGTTTATGCTTAAGATAAAGCCGGATATTGATATGATTGTGATTATTGATCCTATCAAGGCAGAGCTACATCAGCAGGTAAACCGCCGTCAGCTAGAATCCGTTTTAAGCAATAATGTTAAATGGCAAGAGGTGGTTTCTCATTTAAGAGATACGTATAATATAGGCGATATTCATTTCTATGAAATGAATCAAAGCTATCAATATGAGATGTTGCAGCAGTATCGCACGCTCGGGGTGATATCTTTAGACCTGCTTTCCTCTATTCCCGAAGCTGTTTGGGATTTTAGCCCTTATTGTATTGAAGACAGGGATTTCTCAGAGTTTGCTTTCTTGCCGGATTTTTGCCTAACCTTCGTAGAGCTTAAGGCTCATCCCGTGTCAGCTATGGTTGACTTCCGCGTTAATTTATTGCTCAAGCTTATTAATCAGACAGGCGGCACGGCAGTTGAAGCAGAGTTACTTTCAGCATTATTACGCGACCAGGTTTATGCACCGATTATTCAGTATTATTCACTGTCAAGAGAGCTTACGCTTAACCGTTGGCAATTTGCTTTAGATATAGCCCGACAGGCGAGGTTTATTAAAGGCATTGAAGGCGGAAAGATTACCATAACCGTCAGAGGCAGAAGGCATCTTCAGAGAGCGATGAAGAAGCGTAATAGCCGAGAGTTCCAAGAGATTCGCCGCCTTTGGGATAATTATAAGTTCGGAAGGATTACAAACGGCGCTGAAGTGAGTTCGCCAATTAAAATTGATCCGGTTAAGTCGACAGTAGGGATGGTTAGTGTATCCGAAATAGCTATGCCTTTATTTGGTATAAATAAAACTAGTAGTATTCGCGCTCCGCCTCAGGCTAGCTCGCCAATGACTGCCTTGCGTGCTCGTGAAGGCCAAGAACGCAATACTCCTACTCACGAAGAAATTTCTAGGGTATTTTCAAATCTGCACTTATTGGACAATTCTGAATTCAAGCCTTTACCGCCAAGTAATAAATTCGTACAAGTAGCAGCGTATTATTTAGATAGTATTGGTGAAAATAAAACAGCCGAAGCTTTATGGCGTTTAAATTATTCCGGGCAGATTTTGGTACCGACACATGAATTGCTTGTACGTAACCAGAATTTGGCAGGTATATTTAAGAGAGTTTATGGGGTTCTCCATAGAGGTGGCGATAAATATTACATGGTGCTTGCTCCGGATATCCTGGAGATTCCAGAGGTTAGTGATCCTCGGGCTATCAAGCAAGAATGTATTATTACCATTTGCCACGAGGCAGTTGAGTTAGTACTTATTGCAAGAGGTGAACCGTCAGAAGTTGCCCATAGAAGAGCTATAGAGGTTGAGAAGGTCATTCTTATAAGCCAGAGTATATTGTCTAACGAAGAGGTGAGCAAGGCCAGATTGAGATATACACCTGAAAACATGATGGGTGAGATAGAGGCGTTTGTTAAACAAACCGGAAGCACCAAGATAGCAGAATTAGAAAAATTGGTTTCTAGATTAGAAGAGGAACAGGTAGATTTGAAGGGATCAGTAACTCTAGAAACAACGAAAAGAATTCAAGAAATAATTAAGACAGTTGTTGATTATATAGAAGTTATTATGGGCAAGGTTAATTTCCATAATATCCTAAATGTTTTTAATAGACTTAAACTTGCTAAGGTGTTCTGGATTGAGAATTATATATCTGCCTTAAGGGCGCCAGCTACCCATAGCTTGGTTGCAGGTGAACTTTATATGCATCTTGGTGCCGGCGGAGCTGCTGACCGTATGAAGAAATCACTTAAGGCCCTAGGCATTGAACTGGAGGATAAGGACTACCGTATTTGGAATCTGGATGTCTGGTATATACTATCTAAAATTAAGCAGTGTGCAGATGCGCAAGATTTAGAGGGTATAAAAGATAAGAAATTAAGGGCAACTATTGAAGAATACAGGCGTATTAGTATACCGGAATATGCACGTTATGTTGGCCTTGGTCAAAGACACCTGGAAGCTATGCGCGATGGTATCACTGCTTTAAGTGAATTAGATCTGACTCCAGCAGAAATCGATATTATAAGAAGAAACTTTAAGATCCTCCTTACTGTAAACGATGACATTCAGCAGGATGTTGAAAATACTTTAATTAATAACAATTTCTTTGGGTTTGAACCTAAAAACATTATCCTGGTAAAAGGCGGATATGGCCCAAGTTTTGTAATAAGAAATAGAAGAATAGTTATCGACAATCAGCGTTATGTTACTTGGAACCATGGTTTTGCTTTTGCCAGCTTATCATGGACTCCAGGTTATTATCTTGATGCTAAGGGAAAACGTACCTATACTTCTACTTCAGTATTGCAGCATTTGATGGGATTGGGTGCCAGATATGGCCTTATCAAGAGAATCAATGATTTGGCTACCCTTACTCCTACTCAAGCAATAGATGTTGATATTTTTGAGGCATTCTTGGCCTTAAGGAATATCAATGGTTGCAATATGTACCTTGAACATGTGCGTAATCCTTCTAAGCAAAAAGGCGGCTTGGGTTCAAGCATAGATGTTACTCATGAACAGGTGGGTACATATTTAGTTCCTGTGGAGGGGCTATATGTCAAGACAACCCGGGCACAAAAGAAGATCGATGAACTTAGAAAGACAGCGCAGGAGGTTTATGGGTTCCCAGATACGCCTTACGCCAGATTTTACGGAACATTTGAAATAGGTTCTATTTTAAGATCGTTAGTTACTGTAAACCTGCCTCTTTCCCTTAAATATAGGGATGGAGCGATCACCCCTGAGATTCCTACAACTGATATTACCCGCGATACCAATATAATACGCGCACTAGCTGCCGGAAGGAAGAATGATTTGTTTATTGATTCCGGTATCCTTGGCAGCCTTAGAGACGCGATTGTAGAGCATAGAGATCCGGGTACCGGTAGAGTCTCCGAAAGAACAAAGGTATATGTTCCAGGGGAAGGTGCGGTTATCCATGACTGTAAGACACAAGAGGATATTATTATTACAGCTATGCCGATAGTGAATGCCATGGATAAGAGATCAGAAAGGCAGGCTGGAGAGCAAGCTAAATGTACGAGTAAAGGAAAAAGAGGCAAGGCATCCTCTGCTGTTACTAGTAGCGTTGCTGACAGAGTAAGAAATACTTTCTTAGGCAGGATAAGTATTGGGAATGATACCGTTATAAAAACAATTTCATTAAATAGGAATTACATCCGCGGCCCTCAGTTATCCAGCTCACCGATTAAAGTGGAACGCATAAAATCTACGGTAGAAGTGGAGATTAATTTAAATAATCGGAGGTCTCCGGAAAAAAAGCAGGCAAGACCTAAGAAAGCTCCGGCCAAGCAAGAGGCCGCAGCAGTTATAGTAGAAATCAGCCAGGAGGCCAGGGATTTATCGGCTAAACTGGATGCGCAGAAGAAAGATCCAGCCAGCTCGCCGACTATTAATCGCAGAGAATTCTTAAAGAACATTAGTCTGGTGGGGTTAGGATTAGTGACCACTATTCAGTTCCCTGGATGCTCTTTAGAAAAGTCGTATCCCAATGTTGTTGTGTTTATTCTTGATACTGGGGTAGACCGTGATTTATTTTCAAATAATGTACATATAGCAGGGGATGATTCTGGAATTAATTTTATTAAAAACTTTCCATTATATAGAGTATCCCATGGGACGCTAGTGGTTGAGTCGCTTAGGAGACAATCTTCAAGGAGCAACATTTATTCAATTAAAGTTATTGATGAGATGCCTAAGAGTTCTGATCCTAACGTAGTAGAATTAATAAATTTGATACTTTCTGATTATAATGAGTATAGGATATTAAAAGGATTAGCCACAATATTAAATTTTGTTAATATGCATCAAGGTACCCCAGTTATAATAAATATGAGCTTAGGAAGTTATGCTGCCAATGAAAGAATCCATAATTTAATTACCCAACTATATAAGAGAGGAGTTGTAATCATAGCTGCTGCAGGTAACGATAATAAAAATGAACCCATGTATCCTGCAGCATATAGTGAAGTAATAGGGGTAGCAGCTGTTAGTATAACAATTGATGCAATTTTTGATGCGTTAAACGGTAAATATACCATTAAAAAGGCTGATTATTCCAATTATGGAGGTTATATAAGATTATCGGCTGATGGTCGTATAGAATTTACTAGGGAAATTAAAGGCTATATTTATAAAGTAACAGCAAAGGGGACTTCCTTTGCTGTTCCAAGAGTGTCAGGTAAAGTTGCTGAATTGCTTTTAGAAGGAAACGAGATAAGCGTTCAAGCAGCTGCAAAGAAGATTTCTGATGAATCAAAACCGATAAATGAAGATTATTGGTATAAAAATGGGCTATTAGGTAGGGGGTTAATTGAGATTAATATCAATTATGATTATAGTCCTGGAGTATTTAATCCCTTGGGGAGAGATAAAAATAATCAGATTGCAGATTTATTAGCAAGACTAGATTCTATTAATAAAAATAGAGATGTATTAAAAGAGGCTAAAAAGAGCGCAGAATTAAGAAAAGACCATATTGAAGCTCAAAAACTAGTTGCTGAGTTAGCGAGAATTAGCATAGAAAGAGAGATGTTGATTTTTAGAATTCGCGTGGTGGAAAGGATTTCGCTTTTTGGCGATACGTGGGCTTTCAAGAATAGAACAGTGGAAAAAGAGAGAGAAGAATCCTTTGCATTAATAGAAAGGATTAGGAGAAGTATAGATCTGTTAGCAATTAGAAAAGAATATAATATGCCTCTGGAAGAGTGGAGAAATATTGTAGAATCAAATGCTCGAAGCTATGATATGCAACCAATTCCCGAAAGCCGTTTGATAGGGTTAGATAATCTTGGGCTCAGTTCTAGTCCGGTTATCCATACAGTAACGAAACTATCTACTGTAAATAAAATTGTTAGTTCTCCGATTAAGGGTAAAGCAGGCGAGATATTCTCAAAGAAAAAAACATCCTTCACTGATTATATTGCAGGTGCCGGATTAAACAGGGCAGGGCCAAAGAGCATATTAAAGGCGGTTTTAATTGCAACGCTCATTTTACTTTCCGCATATTCTCTTGGTTTGGCGGGCTTCTTGACCCCTATTTTCTTAAAAATATTAGCCTCCCTCTCTATTACCAGCGTTACTCCTATAATGATAAAATTCTATATAGCATTAGCAGTAGGGGCTGTATCTACTTTATCCAGCTTCTTAAGTGTCAAGAAGGAGGAAGGCGGTTTAGTCAGAAAGTTAAATCCGTGGGTAATCTTTGGAGCAGGCCTGGCACTTTCCTTAATTGCTTATGTTGGTTTCGGCGCCATAGATACAGCAGGGTTAAGAGAAATTGTCGGCAATGGCTCAGATGCCGCATTATTAGATTATGTAAAATCAATGTTAGGGGTAGCTTGGAAGGCCTCAGCCCTGCTTTCCTTAACCTTTGCCGTTGCTTATATATGGGTTAAGAAAGGCATAATCGGGATCTTTAATAGGGAAGATGTAATAATCAGTATTAATACTAAAGCAGCCAGTATAGAGTCAATCAAAGCCAGGATTGAGATGATTATCAGCCAGCTGTCTTCTGATAGACAGACAGATTTACGCAAGAGGTATAGTGAATTGTCAGCTAATGCCACCAAGAGGCAGTTAGGCAAGTTCTATTATAATCTTCTTAATTCCAGGCGCCAGATAGTTGAGGCAGTAAGAAATAAGCAGCAAAAAAGCGCCATGGAAAGGATCTTGGATTTCTATACAAAGTATCCTCTATTAGGAAAAGGGGTTAAGACTGCGCCTTTACTTGTGATGTTGGTCGGTATATTTACGACGCCGGTTATTTTCTTTGCGGGATTGATTTTGATAATATTTACAGAAGGCCTAACTATAAAGTTACAGAAGCCCATCAATATTGCCAAGTGGTTATATGCTAAGACTACCGGAAGAATTAACAATAAAGGCTTAAGATTATTAGCTAATATCCCAGTTGCCATATTAGCCATACCCGTAATAGCCGTGGTGTTTCTCGCTGTGGTGTGGGATAACTTCTTCTTTAAGCGCGCCAAATACCTCTCGCAGAGAGAATTCGAGAACTGGCATAATATGCCGCAAATGGAAGCCGAGGAAAAAGAGTATTATGAAAGCCAACTGGAGACAGAATTGAAGGCCAATCTGATATTCCTGAAGACAGATGCCAGGAAACTTCCTTTTGCCTATCCGGGATTATGGTTAAAAGCTAAGAAGGCGGAATTAGAGTTATCTAATAATACGATATATGCCTTGGTTACATACACATTGTTCAGGTTTGTATTATATACAGCAGGTTCGATTGTTGCTGCTCCTCTAATCGCTAAACTTGAAACCGGCAAATTAGGGGCATTTTTAGCAAAAGATTATGTTTGGCCGCATTTAGGCATAGGCCTGCCAGAAGCAATATCAGCAGTCTTCAATTTTAAAGGCGCCACCCTCTTAAGGCTTTATATTATTAACTCCTTGCTTAATCTGGGCATATTGAAAGAAATATTCCAAAAGATGGTGGACCGTAAGTTCAAGAAGGAAGGTATACTGACTTTAGGGGCTGATGAGCATATTATAGCCTTGCATTCAACATCTACTTCTGCGCAGGATAAAGAGAAGTTATTGAGCAGGTTAAGAGAGTTATCAGACAGGGGCTTATTACGTTTCAGGAATAAGGAGTATAAATATCTGCTTATAGATGAATTCGGTTTTGAAAAGCCAACAGAAAACTGGTATAAAAGGTATCCCCAGGCATTCTTCTTAAGTTCCGGTTTGCTTTCACTCCTTACATTTGTATTCCTGCCGATTGCTCCGTATTTCTTATTTATAAGAGAAAATAATGATTTTGCCGCTATTTTAACTAAAGAGCAGTTAAAGTGGAACGCAAGCTATGTAGGCTTGTTCACAGTGAACGCAGAAATCGAAGGATTCATCGCTCTTGGCGAAAGCATCGGCGGTCCGTTTAAGGCAATTGCCAATCTCTCAGAAGGCCAGCGTAATTCTCTGGCTAAGCAGCTTGGGATGGATATTCCTTCAGGTGCCATGTTAGATTGGGCGCATGTTGTTGTATACGGTCTAGCCGAAGCATTCCATTTCAATCCGCACGTATTAGAGAACGGAATTTATCATGCCATCGGAGGAGAGGGAGAGTTTGTTGATGCCAGCCAGTATGCAGAGCTGCAGCTTGTGGCTAAAGAATCTGTCGATAAAATGCCAAACGACATTAAACAATGGATGAAAGAGCACAATAATAAACTGCCTGATTTCTTAGAGTATGTGGAGATCAAAAATAGGGAGAAATATGGGTATATAGCGGAAATAGAAGATTTGCTGAAATCACAGATGCCGTTGGCTGTTGAAATTAAATCCAAGATGCGTGGTTTAATTAAAGATCCATCGAATGCGAAGGCAGACGAATGGAAGAAGCTAAAAGCTGAATTGTTGTCGGAAATGTTTGAGACAACCAAGAAGCATCAGGGGGTTAATGGCCAGATTGAGAAGGCAAAAGATATCAATGAGCTTATCGCAAAGGCAAGACAGGCAAAGGCTCCAGTTGTTGTTGCCGGAGTAAATCTTGCTTCTGATACCGGTATTGTTGTGCGTACCAGCGAAGGCCTGGTTTTTGTTTCCGCAGAAAAAGAAGTCAGGGCATTAAGTAACAATGATATTCCTTTGGTGGTACGTGAAGAGTTAGAGAAGAAGTTGCCTGTTTCTGCAGAGCCCAGGGTAATCTACATAGTTATCAATCAGGAGCGCAGCTTAATAGAAGAAACAGGGAAGGTTTGGCAGGTTGTTAAGAGTTTTATGGCTAAAGCCGGAGTGGATATAACTGAAAAAGGCAAGGTTTTGCTTCCCTCCGGGATGGAAGCAGGGGAATGGCTGAGGAAGATAAGCGAATATAACAAGCTAAAAGAGTTAATTACCACTCATAAAGATGAGTTAGTTAAGAAGGGACTGCAGAAATTAGTTGATGGAATTATTGAAAAGGGAGAGGTTGCCTGGGAGAGTGTTTCTGATGCTGATAAAGCCAAAATCAAAGAATTATTAGGCCCCGAGTTTAAAGGCGACTCAGAGAAGGCGAATTTGGATCTTTTGAACAGGATACTGCAAAAACTTTCTATAAATGTTCAGAATAATGAAAATGTACTTGATGCGGCAGCTGTATTGATAGAGTTAGGCAAAAATACTCCGCTAAATGATAAAGATGCAATAAATAATGCCGCCAAGAGAGAGATATTGGAAAGGGCCTTAGGCCTCATTGGATTAAGGGTAGGGGCGTTAGATAGCAATACATTGGAAAAAGCGATGAAAGCATCAGGGGCCGAAGATTTCCAAGGTTTCATGGCGAAGGTTAAATCCTGGCTCACAGAGATCAAGGATTTAGATGCAGAAATAAAGAATAAGCAAGAGGGGTTAAAGAATAATCCTTCTAAGGAGGACGAACAGAAGCTCAGAGTTGAAATTAACCGCCTGGAAGCGAAAAAAGAATTAATCCTGCTTAGCCGTGCGGTGCAGATTGAAAACATCTCTCATAAAGAAATAGGCTTATTCACTCGTGCTTTCCGGTGGGTAAAAGAGCTAATCTTCCGGTCAGATAAGTCTAAGAGGGTAGCTAAGGAGGGTATAACCAGGGATATGGATTCAATGAACACTACCTTAAGGATATTGTCTGTGTTTGATAAGCATGGAATTAAGCTGGAAGAAGTAAAATCGCTCGGCCTGGATCAGCCTATCCTTAGCATGGTCAAACGCTACTTGGATGATGTTAAATACAGCACAGTCGGTGTTAAGGAAAAGAATATTTATATATCTTATGATAAGGGTAAGGGGGTAGCTGAGTTGTCCAGGGATTTAAATACCCTATTAAGCTGGAAGAAATTAGAGTTGCAGAAGATTGATGCTGATGAGATTAAAGCAGGCCTTACAGTATTAGAGCAGCATGATTTGATTGTGAGCAGGCAGTTGGTTATACTTAGGAAAGATCCGGTTAATAACTATGCGACTATTTTAAGTTTAGAAGAATTTAGAATTGGATTAAAGGAAGGCCAGCTTAAGGCTAAACTGGCCATGTTGGAAAAGAAGGAAAGAGAACTAAAAGATACATCTTTGTTTGCCATGGCTGTTGAAGATAAAATCAAGCAGCAGGCAGAAGAATTAAAAACCCAACTAAACAAGGTGCAGTCTTATAGGGATAATGGGTTATATAAAGCAGTAGTTTTATTAGATAAAGAGATTTACGCTTTATGGGAAGAGCAGAAGGTTATCAGCAGCCAGATGGGTGAGGTGAATAGTAATATTGAGGAGTTAGGCAAGAAGTATGCGCAGTTATCAGAAAGAATCAGGATCAGACAGGATATAAAGGTTAAACTGGGTTTGCCCGAAGGCTCAGGGGCTACTGATTTTGAAACAGCGTTTATGGGCGTTATGGCAAGGAGCCAGACAGCAAATGCAGGCACGCTTTTAGAGATCATTGCTAATCAGCAGATAGATGCCACACGCTTAAATTCGATAACCGCGATTATAAATAATTTAGCCGGCGCCAGGGACAACGAAAAAGACATTCAATCTCTGCGTTATTCTGTTGAGACGGTTATCCTGGAGAGAAAGATAGCTGAGCTGGAGAAAGAGAAGTCAGCTCCTGATAAAAAGAATGACGCAGATCGTGATTTAAAGATTGAAAGAAACAGCCTTGAAATCGCTATCTTAAAATTGCGTTTAGAGGAGCTTAAAGGCGAGAATGTTGAAGCGATAAAGAAGGATATCGCTGCAAAAGAGCAGAGGTTAAAGGAGCTAGACCTGAAGTTAAACGCGCACAGCAACCTGGCTCAGAGGACAAGCGAGATAATTAATTTAATCCTAAGCGGTGATTTTAGGAGGGCTAAGCAAAGTATTATTGTATTGCTCAAAGATAAATATGCGATAAAAGAAGCCACAGAAGAGGAGAAGAAGATATTATACAGCCTCTTAAGCGAAGAGCTGCTTAAGCTGGTAAATGATAACGTGGAGGCAATCAGGTATTCCAAGGATAGCGCATTAAAGGCGACAATTGAAAATGTCAACGCGCGCATCTTAGCTTTAATCAGACAGTCAATCAGAGAGACATCTTTAGATGAATTATTAGGATATCAGGCAACCATAGAAGGCATTATACGCAATCATAATGTCAGCGAGGACAAGAATCGTTCGGATGTTTTGGCTAAGACATTAAACCGTATCTCCGAACTTTTGAGTTTACGCAAGATTTATATCGACCGCGCAGAGATTGATATGGCAATCACGGATGTAAGCGGCGTTTCGGCAAAGGATATAGAAGGCTATATCGCCAATGCCTGGAATGAGTTTAAGTACAAGTCTTATTTTGGTAATTTGGAAAGCTTCAGTAAATTTGTTCTTGCGATGATCAAGCAGGAGAGCGCTGGCAACCCGCTGGCCGTTAGTGATGTAGGAGCAAGAGGCCTGATGCAGATTATGCCGGGCACAGTTGCCTGGTTAAGGTACAAAAATGATATGGACGCGCGTTCCGAATTCAATATCGAAAATAATATTAAAGGCGGCATAGCTTATTTAGGGCATATGATTGCTGCCATTGAAAAGAACTCTCCGCTTGATGCCAAGGGCGTAAATCTTGAGCGTAACCTCGGACTGGTCCTGGCTGCTTATAACGCCGGGCCTAATAATGAAGCAGTTAAGCAGGGCCGTATTCCTCAAAATAACCAAACACCTAAATATGTGGCAGCGGTGATGCAGAATTGGAAGGTAGCAACTCAGGATTATTCCCAGAACCTGGCAGTGGCAATCAATGCCCGGGTTAGCGCATACCAGAATGACCTGCTCTATAACAACCGTATTGCCTTGACCGAATATTTAGCCAAGTACAAGATTGCTGAAGGGGTTCTTCCTGTGAAAGATACCCAGATTTATGCAGATACCCTGCGCATCAAGGCGTTGCCAGCAGATAATACCGCATTTAGGTTACTGCTTATGTCTGTCTGGAATGCAGAAAGATTAGTTGCCTTAAGCGCTAGCGAAGCCCTGCTGCAGAATAATCCAGAGGCGAAAGAGGCATATTTAACATTATCAAAACAATACCAGGAGTTGGCTAAGGCACGCAGAGAGTTATTTGACTTTATGGTTAATTTCTCCAAAGAGATCGGAGAGATTAAGAATGCCGATGTTACGGCTGCTTTGGATGAATTAATCTCTAGAATGAGAAAGGTGACTTTAAATCCTGAGCAGGCAAAGTTGCTTGAGGCCTTGATGGCCAATGAAACTAAGGCAAGGGATGAGATCGTCCACTTAGAAAGGATAATCTCTCTTCTGAAGCAGATAGAAGGATTAGAGAGTAGTAAGCTTGTTAACCCCGAAAAGAGAGAGCTTCTTGATTCTCAGATTAAACTTTTACGCACTCAGATAAAATTGGAAGAGGTCAACCGTAAGATCGCTCAGTTACGCAATAGTATTGGCGGAGATCCGGTAGGAGTCAAGATATTAACCCCTGAGCAAAATGAAATTTTAAGAGGATTAAAAGAGCAGGAAGCCCAGCTTAAGCTTGAGATTGCTTACCTGGAAAGCAGGAATGAGATATTATTAAAGATTGACAAACTACAGGATAAGAGAAAAACCAATCCGGAGTTGGCTGCGGATATTGATTTGAACATAGCTTTACTTAGAGAGTTATTAAAGATCGTGGATCTCAGGGCTGTGTTTGTGGATAAGAATGTTCAGGCGCAACTTGAGAATTTATCTAACGGTCAAAGCAAGCCTGTTTTAACTCCTGCTGAGTTTACCCAGCTATTATCCGGGTATGCAAAGCGCAATGAGTTTATAAAGATTTGGGAGATTTATAAGAGGATAAAAGAGCTGGAGAGCAAAGATGCGCTTAGGTCAGTTGATGCAGCCGAACAGGATGAAATAAGTTATGCCCAGGCGCCTGCTTTAAATCGTAGCCTGGCGGAAATAGAGGTAGTCAATCCTTTAATCCATAACTTCAATTTACCCCTGGTTGTCCCGCAAGATGCCTATAAGAATCTGGATGTTCTAAAAGCCTGGCTGGAAGCAAATATCTTTGTCGGTCTGCTTAGAGAATCGGATATTTATGCCTTAACCATCAGCTTATTAGCCAGGATTTATGGCCAGCCGATAACAGAGTTAGCTCAAGAAAGATTCCAGGATTTACAGCCGCTGGCGGTCAACATTGCAAAAACACCCGGAGCAGTTCCGGCAACTGAGGCTGATAATATTCGTTTAAGAAGCTTTATGGTCAGCGCCGGCGCTTCCGGAACAGATAATGATTATAAATTAAGCTTAGGCCTTAATGTCGGCGGGTCCCTCGCTGAGATATTCTCTACTCTGGATAGAGGGGTAAAGCTTAGCGCTAACGAATTAGAGATAATCCGGCGCAAATACCAGGAGATGACTATGCAGCAGTTGGGAGCAGTGGAGGAGTTAAGAATTAATCTCCTGGCAGCTAAGATCAGGCTGGATTACGTAAGAAACAACAGCGCAAACATGCCAATTGCCTCCCTTCTTGACGCCATCAGAGATTACAATTTAGCCCAGAAGAGCTACTATGAAAAGTTTGGTTATTATGTAAATGAAAAGGAGCTTACCGAAGAAAAGGTCAGGGCCATGATTATCCAGGACTTCCAGAATTACCGCCAGGCAGTTCAAGGATACCTTAAGGGATTAGAGGGGCGCTTTAAGCTCGGTAATGATAAACTTATGGGGTTGCTTTCCAGGGTCTTCTTTAATGTCGGGCTTAATTATGAGGGCGGAGACTTAAAACTAGGGTTTGTAGTAGCTTTAACTGCTTATGATGGAGCAAGCAGCCTGCGCCAGATTGTCAGCGACTTAAAGAAGGAGACCTTACGCGCAGAGATTATGCAGCAGATCAGGTACTCAGAAAACATGGTCTCTAAGTATCAGCAGGCATATGAGGCAGGCAATAACATTTCAGATAAATACTGGGCCTTCTATTTAAAGATTGTTTATGAAGAGCAGCTAAATGATTTAAGAAATGACTTAAAGGATTTTGACAGCGAGTTTGCCGTATTGCTGCAGCTTTTAAACTCTCCGGAAACTGCAGTAAAGGCTGCAAAAGATAATTCCGTCAGGGTATCCCCGGCGGTAACAGATTTATCCTCTGAAACATCAGCTGTGTTAGAGAGAACTATTCAGGGTTTTGGTAAAGAATCAGAGGTTGCATTTAGGTATATTGCCGTGAGCGGAGATATGGGCTTAAGGATTATTCTAGAGAAGGCCAGGATGAATGCTCAATTAGAGGCGGATCAGTCTGCGGAATATATAGCCCAGCTTTGGCAGGCGGTTTTAGCGGCTAAAGATTATAGCAGGCAGGATATGGAGGAGATGGTCAGGTTCCTTACCGTGCATAACTATAAGAGCTTGGAGGAAATTAATAAACTAATTGAAGCTAAATTAGCAGGTATGATTAATGATAGCAAGGCAGTAGAGGCATTGATGGATACGCTGGCCTGGGAAAGGTTAGGTTATTTAAGACAAAGATCTATAAAATTACTGGTTGAGAAGATAAGATTGGAAAATGATCAACTAAGGGCAAATGGAGAAGATAAACAAGTAATTTCCTTGCGCTTAGAAGGATTGGCAGAAGATATACAAAAGAATGATGTTGAACTGGAGAAGATCAAGAAAGAGTTAGGCAAAAAGCTGGCAGGTGCTGATAGCAATAATGCAACTGTTCAGGAGAATAGAAGATTATTGGAGATAGCCTTAACTACCAGTGAAATATCGGAAAAAGATCTAGCGGATAGAAAAATAAAATATGAAAAAGAGCGTGCAGAGTGGTTTGGGGAGGGTGAATCTGCTAGGTTTGCTACCTCTCTTGAATTAATCAGGAATCCAGAGACTTCATCTTCTCAAAGAAGAGAGCAGGAGGTTGTCTTATTAGCTGCCTTAGCCAGCCTTACATTAAAGGCTCCGGGTAAGGCAGAGTCAGATTGGCTGGAGGCGCAGAAAAATGAGATGTTGCGCATATCAAGAGATGCTGAATTAATCCGCAAGCAGGCCAGGGATGCTTATTACGCAGAAAGAGATAGATTGGTTTTGGAGCTGCTCACCGGTAAGAGGTCCCCGGATAGATCCAATAAGCCTAAGCAAAAAGACCAGGCTCCGGCATCAGTTGAGCAGTTAAGGAATAATTTTACATTAGTTAAGAGATATCTTGACCCGCAAGAGCAGGCCAAGGAGGAGAGGTTCCTTAAATATTTCAGCGAAGGGTTTAACAACCAGGGTATTGCAGAGTGGTTCGAAGGGTTAAAGACATCCCCTCCGGATGCAGCAAAGGCATATTTAGATAACATCAAGACAGCTGCTTATACCGCAGAGCAGCTGAATGTTTTAACCACACTTTTAGAAACCGTCCTCCCCAGCCAGGATAAAACCCTGAAGCTTTCTTTAGTAAATCTTATCTTTGGTATTATCAGTTATTCCAAGTCCCGCGAGGCAAACAGCCATAAAGAATACCGCGCATTCTTAGAGACGCAATTACAGATGTTCTACATTCTTGCCGGTAATATATTTGATTCTGTTAACGGCACTAACCTTGATGCCGACCAGAAGAAAGAGATCGCAGAGATATCTAATTGGATTAAGAGCAATCAGCTGCAGGTGCCGACCTATAATCTTATCCAGATTGAGATGGCAATAGAAGCAGCCAAGGCGAATAATGATAATGCGGCATTGTCCGGATTGCTTGCTTTAAAAGAGCAGTACCGCGCTGCCTACTTAAATGCTACCCTTAAGGCGCAGTTCCTCTATCGTGAATTCAACGATAAAGCAAAGTCTTCCAGCTTCGGAGTCTCTACTAACCTGATCGTTACCGCAATACTATTTGCCACTAATTTAGTCTCAAGTATTTTACCTGACAGGGAAAGCAACCAGCGTAAGATTCAGGTTGCCCAAGGCATAAAAACAACCTTAGATGAGATTGCCAGAGGAAACAATTCCGCAAGTAACTTTGAGCAACCTAAGGCGGAGATTTATGTAGATGAAAGACAGGCCTCTGTAATGGTAAAGGTCTCCAGGGATGGCCGCGCAGGCTTGGTTACTCCCGCCCAGTATTATGAGATGCTCAGACAAGGAGAATTCTATCGCGATAGAAGAGATAACTCTGCGATGGGTATAGTTGCTCCTTCCGTAGATATGCTGCATAACCGGCTCTTGGATAACCGCCTGCCCAATTCTATCTATGGCAGCTATTTGCGCAGAATGGATCTGGGTGAGCTGCGTAACGGAGATCTGAGCCTGGATGTTATCTACACCTGGTATCTAAATTCCCGCGGCTTTAGCGATAAGTTTAGCGAATTCAGCAACCGCACTGAACAGCGCGTATCCGTGAATTTGAACAGGATAGGCATAACCGGCAGAAACAGCCAGGGCATACAGGCAGATTATTTTAGAGATGTAAATGGCAAGGATAGGTTTACCTTCTCCTTCTCCTATAGCCAGAACGGGTATGATTTTATTACTATTGTTGAGTTAAGCGAGAAAGAGGTAGGGGTTACTGAAAACAAGAGTAAGGATGGAGTAAATATATCTGCCGGTATAAGAAAGGCCTATGATTCAGGCAGCATAGGGTTCTTTGCCGGAAACCGCATGTTGAGCTTATTCTGGGATCAGCGTTTAAAAGAATGGGAGGTGCGTTTCCGTTCGGATTACGATTATCAGGAGAGGACCATGCGTGTTAACTTGGAAGGGCTTAAACATTCCACAATCGGGAATCTGGCGGTTGCTTTAGGTATCACCGTGGATAAAGACAGGACTGTACCTTATGTTGGCTGGCAAGGCCTTGGCCCATTTGGCCTGCCCAATACCTCCGTAAGGGTAGGTTGGGATCTGCAGCAGAATAAACTGGTATATGAAGTAAGCCTGCAGAACGCAACCGGCGCATTTAACCCTTACCTGGTGGCAAACTCGCTTTACAATAGCAATACAAATGGAGTAATCGGCCTCAGATGGAATCAGCAGAATGGCAGATATATTGATCCCAAGTTCTATTTTATGTCTAATGAACGTACCGGCGCAGGCATAGATTTAGGCAATTCTTATACCAATGTAAGCGTGAATAATACCTTTGGCAATGATATGTACAGGTCATTGCGCGTAAACTTTTATCCTTTTGCGCTTTTTAGCAGAGAGAGACAGCAGAATAATTCAGCTTTTGAACAGTACAGCCAGCTCCGTCCGGCGCTTGGCGATATCAGCTTTGCTTCTCCTGAAACAGCGCTCGGCCAGTTAAGGGCAAGCTTAGAGGAGGCCAAGGCAGCCGCAGATACTAATAAGGTTAGCTTTGGCACTGCGCTAAAAGGTTTATTTGGCAGCGTGGATTCTGATTTAAAGGATCTTTTAAGGGAATTAGGCGCCAGAGATGAGGATATGAATAAATTTGTGATTATGGCAGAGCAGTTTAATAAGGCCAATAACAAGGCTATATTCAGTGATTTTAAAGAGCTGATTAATTATATGATCAGGGCTAATAAGGGATTACCTCTTCAGGTTTACCTGTATTCTAACAATGAAGCTAACAGCATAAGCATAAGCAGAGATTTGGATCTTTGGGAGTTAGCTTATTTTGCTGCTTTAATTAAAACCAGCCAGAATGAGGCTAAGGTTAAAGATGATTTAGTCAGGTATATGCGCATAAGAAGGGCAGCCGGTAATCTATTAGGTGCTGATATTACACCCGGAGATACCAAGAGAGCAAGGGTTATCAGGGTATTAAACAGGTCTAATATTGACAGCGCAGTATTAAACAGTTTCTTAGGTGATCTTAATAACGGTCTTTTAACGGTAACAAAAGAATTAGTCAAGGCAACGCATAATGGCCAGGATGTGGATATTGCAACTGATGAAGGGTTAAGGGATTTACTCTTCTGGATCGAGGCGATCAATAATAACGGGTTCGATGTTAAGGCGGATGACCTGCAGATTCTAAAGAACGCCCTTACCTTAATTAAGCGCGGAGATAACAGAGAGGCTGCATTAAACAAAGCTAAAGAAATACATCTTAATATGCTTAACAGAGGCCAGAGGAGCTATGGCGAAGAGGTGCTCAATAAGATTTTGGATATAATGCAGATGACTAATGATTTTGCTTTAGCTTTTGAATTAGCTTCATTGATTAAATACAGCCTTAATGCTGTGAATTTAAAGAATGCCCTGGATAAAACCGCTGATTTCAAAGAGCCGGCAGGAAGACTCGCCAGGCCTTATTACAAATATCTGGTTTATAAGCAGTATGTTTCTGAGGGGTATGACGGAGGGTTTGAGAAGTTAATACCTTATATACTGAAGATAGAAGAGGCGGCTAAATTTGCGGAAATAGATTTACAATTAGGCGAATTGAGGGATTTTGAAACCCTGGTTTATTGGGCCAGGGTTTTAGCTGCCGAGCCGGAAAAAGCCAGCCAGAGAGAAGAAAAGCTAAGAACCGCCCTGCGTTTAAACAGGTCGAATTTCTATTCAAACCTGAAGGACAATGAATCCCTCTCAAATTATCTAAGAGGGGAGAATGTATTTGTAGCTATCAGCGGCGAGCAGAAAAAGGTTTTGGATAATGCCCTGGATGAAGCGAGAAAATATTTGGCTGCTTTATTGGTTTGGGCTGATGCATCGAATAGCACAAAGGGCAAAGATTATTTAAGCGCCATTTCTCAAATTAAATTCAGGACTTCATCTTTAACCCAGGAGTTTAGCAACAATGGCGTGGACACAATAGATATTCCTTATATCTATTTAGGCCAGGGCGCATCCGTAGAATTAGGCCGCGGCTTGGTGCATGAAATCAGCGCGTTTTTAATTAAGCTTGAGCATAAATACAATCTTGAGGCGGAGAATTTATTTGCCAGCGCAGATTGGCAGAAGGATAAGAGGATCTCTGCTTCAGAAGGGTTAAAGGCTGCAGTAAAAGAGGGGCTTACTGCTAAAGAAGGGAAAGACAGACATGCTATTGGCGCTGCGGCCGCGCTACCTAAAGATCCTTTTGAGGATCCCAGCAAGATTGAATATATCCTGGTCCATGATGCGCGCGTGCTGATGCTGTTTGAGGTTTCCAGCTACGATGCATGGATAGCGCAATACAAGAATAACAGCGCAGCCCGCAGCTTTGTGGTCGGCCTGCAGTTCTCTTTGGATACGATAGGGGCAATGGAGGTTCTGTCTATCAAATTAAATAATGCTTCTGCATTGGCAAAAACAGCTTTTTATGAGGTTTACCGCCAGTCAATACAGAGATTAACCTGGCTCAGCTGGAGCAGTTCTTCTGGTTATGTAAGCTCCTTGACCAATATCGTCAATGATACCTTCTGGAGTTATACGGATATTGTTGTTGCCCTTGAGCGGGCTCTGACGGTTAAGAATGCTTTATCAAGCAATGCCAAGGTGATTATTAATCAGGCTTATGAGGTGGATCTGATTAACAACTTAACCGTAAAGACAGTAAAGGACATTGTGGGCAATGCCTTATTTGAAGGCAACCTGAATATGCTCAACAGTGTGATGGAGGCAATATACTCTCTAAAATATAATTATTCAAACAAGGCCAAAGACATAATTGGCGAGGTCTTTAGCGTCAATCTTTATGCTAACCTTGATGCTGCAACAGTAGAGAGGCTGCAGAATAATCTTCTTTTCCAGCGCGATACCCAGGGCCTCTCCGGCAGGCAATACTGGTATTTTAACGGTAATTTAGCCAATCCAATATTTGACCGCCTGCCGTTATTACAGAAGATTATGGAGGCAGTTTATGATTTGAAGGCACTTAATCCTAATATCAAGAATATTCTTTCTCAGGTTTACGGGGTTAACCTTTCTTTAAGGCTTGACGAAACTACCTTTACTAAGGTGGTAAATGATATCCTCTTCTCAAAAGAGACCAGCGGGGTAAATGCCGGAAAATACTGGTATTTCAACAATGACTTTAACAGCCCGGCTTTCAATATGGCTGCGGTAACCCCGGTTCTGGAGGCTATACTTTACCTCCAGGGAAATACCGTAGGCGGACTTAACTCCCAGGAAAAGGCGTTGTTTAATAGTATATATGGGGTAGATGTTGATAATCTTACTAATGTTACTTATCAGAGATTAATCGATGTTGTGCTCTACTCCAGGGATACCACAGGGGTTAAGCCCGGAGATCCGAGAGGTTATTGGTATTATAACTCTGCTTCTAACACATTTAATTTATTGCCTTTGAAGGCAATGATTAATGCTGCGCTTGATTTAAAGGCAATGAGCTCTGCCAAGGTAGCTACTTTTAGGACTATATTTGGCGCGGACTTAAATAATATTAATCAGGCTACCTTCCAGTTGTTGATTGATAAGGTTCTGTTTGCTAAGGATATCCATGACGCTGACCAGAACGGCCAGCAGCAATACTGGTATTACAATAACAATGCGGCTGCTCCGGATTTTGATTTAGTGATGCTGGAGGCTATTTTAGATGCGGTTAATTCCATGAATGGCTGGACTGCTGTTCAGAAGTCAACTTTTGATCGCATCTATGCTGGGGTAAGTATTAGTATAACTGATGGGGTTACTTCTTTAGAAGAACTCCAGTCCTTAATCGATAATGTCTTATTCGCAAAAGATATCAATGACGCTGACCAGAACGGCCAGCAGCAATACTGGTATTACAATAACAATCCTACTGCTCCGGCATTTGACTTAACCATGCTAAAGGCTCTCTTAGATGCCGTCTCCACCATGGAAACTACCTGGTCCTCAACGCAGAAGGCAACATTCGATAAGATCTTTGCCGAGAAGTCTATCTCACTGGCTAACGGCATAACCAGTATCGCTGAGTTCCAGGCCTTAGTGGATAATGTCTTATTCGCAAAAGATATCAATGACGCTGACCAGAACGGCCAGCAGCAATACTGGTATTACAATAACAATCCTACTGCTCCGGCATTTGACTTAACCATGCTAAAGGCTCTCTTAGATG